>Ga0123336_10000715_pt1 | contig 32266 bp, 28 predicted proteins | sample SSSSmetaG_FD_96466 | JGI IMG/M metagenome (GOLD analysis project Ga0123336, IMG submission 96466) | Glacier valley bacterial and archeal communities from Borup Fiord, Nunavut, Canada, to study Microbial Dark Matter (Phase II) - ​SSSS metaG | ecosystem: Environmental > Aquatic > Freshwater > Ice...
AAAAAGGGAATTCTACGGAAATGCATGTAGATGTATTCGCTTCATCATTTATTAAGAACGACAGAATAAGACTTATTCGTACCAACCTTCCTGATGAAGCTCAAATGGCCCCCATTTATGCTATGAGTTTTGCCGATATAAGTGATGACTCTAATGCAGACGTGATATTAGGCGGAAATCTGATCGCAACTCAGCCGGATTTTGGGCCTTACGATGCGAGTATTGGTTTATTGCTTCTTGGCGACGGAAAAGGTGGATGGAAAGCCCAAGACGCCATGAAATCAGGGTTTGTGGTTCAGGGAGAAGTACGTGACATTCAAGTTATTAAAGGTCAAAAAAATGAAAAAATTATCTTAGTTTCAAGAAATAATCAATCCGTTGTAGGCTATAAAACATCAAAGTAATGAGGAATACGTGTATACTGCTTTTGCTCCTAATACCCGCCATGTCATTCTCCCAAAATACTGACCCGTGGGTGGTAGAAGCCAAAGGCATTGATCCTAAGAATTACTTTGGTGTAACGGTTGCCAATGGAATGATTGGCCTTGTTTCGTCGCCTGAACCGATGCATGTTAAAGATGTAGTATTGAATGGTGTTTATGATTATTACCAGCGCGGACGAGTTTCCAATATTCTTAAAACCTTTAATTCTGTTAATCTGAATCTTGAGGTGGATGGAAAGCGCATCAGCAGCAAGGATATTTCAAATTATCGTCAGGTTCTAAATATGAAGAAGGCCTCATTGGAGACAACATTTGAGGTAGGTGATAAAATAACGGTAAAACATTCGATGATGGCATTAAGACATTTGCCCTATACTGCATTGGTGATTGTAGAAATCGCTGCAAAGAAGGATGTGGCACTTACTCCAATGAGTGTGATTGAATCCCCAAATCATTTAATGGATGTAAGAAATCTATACAGCGAGATCGATCGCCCGCATGTGAAGATTCCGCTAATGACTTCTGTAGGAAAAAGTCCTTCAGGTAAACATATAGTTGCGGCAAGCAATAGTATCATATTTACTGAGCCTCATGGGAAAGAGCCAGTGATCATTCACGAAGATTGGGATTACAATATGCACCTCGCTAAATTCAACAAATCATTGAAAGCTGGAGAGAAGTATTCATTCAGCGTTGTTTCTTCGTTGACGTCTACGGAGCAATATGATGATCCTATGAATGAAGCGGAGCGTCTTACAATCTTCGCGAAGCTGGAAGGGACAGAAAGACTATTGGCACGCCACTATGCGGAATGGGAAAAGCTTTGGAAGAGTGATATCATTATTGATGGTGATGTTCAAACTCAAAAAGATGTTCGCTTTGCTTTATACCATTTATATTCATTTGCCCGTGAAGGTACAGGTTACAGCTTATCGCCAATGGGACTTTCAGGATTGGGTTATAATGGACATGTGTTCTGGGACACAGAGCTTTGGATGTATCCACCGCTTTTGATACTACAACCTGAGATTGCTAAATCAATTTTAGAGTATCGCTATAATCGACTTGAAGCAGCTAAGAAAAATGCATTCTCTCACGGATTCAAAGGAGCAATGTTTCCCTGGGAATCGTCTGACGAGGGAACTGAAGATACTCCTGTCTGGGCACTCACTGGTCCATTCCAGCATCATATTACTGGTTGTGTAGGATGGGCATTCTGGAAGTATTATCAAGTAACAAAAGATAAACTTTGGTTGCGTGATAGGGGATATCCAGTGTTAAAAGAAGTTGCGGACTTCTGGGCCAGTCGCGTTGAACGTAAAGGTCCGGGGCGCTATGAGATTAACAATGTAATCGGAGCAAACGAATGGGCTGAGAATATTGATAATAATGCTTTCACAAATGGAATGGCCATCACGGCATTGCATTATGCAACACAGGCAGCAAAGGAATTAGGACTACTTGCTAACCCGGATTGGGAATTAGTAGCACAGAATATTCCGGTTTTAAAATTTCCTGACGGGACAACAAAAGAAAATGAAACGTATGATGGGATTATTATCAAGCAGGCAGATGTAAACCTGTTATCGTATCCATTAGATTTTATAACGGACAAAGCCCAGATCGAAAAAGATCTTACATATTATGAGCCGAAGTTCTCTAAGGACGGACCAGCAATGGGTAACTCAGTTTTATCAACGATTTATTCACGATTGGGAAATCTTGATAAAGCAACCGAATTATTCGCGAAGGCGTACAAGCCCAATGAAGTACCGCCGTTTGGAGTGCTTGCAGAAACCGCGGGTGGAACAAATCCATATTTTGCAACAGGAGCGGGAGGATTTCTTCAGGCTGTTATGAATGGTTTCGGCGGGCTCACTATCAGCGATGCGGGGATAACTCAAATAAAAACACGAATTCCGAAGCAATGGAAGTCATTGGAGATAAAAGGAGTTGGTGTAAATAAAGCTTCTTTCACAGTCAAGTAATCAATATTCTCTTACTTTTGGCGGATGAATTTTAGACTAGTATTTTTAGTTTGTTTTTTGGTTCTCTTAGGATGTTCTACAGATAAAAATGAATATCAGCCAAAGGCAAATGACCCTGAGTTTCTTCACAGGGCTATCAAAGCAATAACAGACCGGATTGTTCACGATATTTTTTCTCCACCTGTTGCAAGCAGGATCTATGCATACTCAAGTGTGGCTGCATACGAAGCCGGTCGCCATGCTGATCCTGATTTTGTGACATTGGCAGGCCAATTGAATGGCTTGGAAACTGTTCCGCAACCTGATTCAACTAAAGAATATTGTTACCAGTTATCAGCAGTTCAAGCCGCACTGATCATCGGAAAGACGATGGTTTTCTCTGAAGACAGCATTGAGGTTTTCTATCAAAGGATAATGACTGAGTTCAGAGAGACTGGTGTGCCGGGTGATGTTTTTAATAATTCAATTAATTATGGAAACGCTGTTGCGGACCATGTGATTAAATGGTCAACAAAGGACAACTATAAACAGTCGCGTTCTTTTCCGAAATACACCATTCAAAATGATAACTCAAGCTGGAAGCCAACGCCTCCGGCATATATGGATGCTGTTGAACCTCACTGGAATAAAATAAGAACATTTGTACTTGATTCGGCCGCTCAGTTTAAACCCGTTCCTGCGATAACTTTTTCAATAGATAAGAACAGCGCCTTCTATCAGCAGGCAGAAGAAGTTTACAAGATTGGTAATACGCTTACCGATGAGCAGCGGTCCATTGCAAGTTTCTGGGATTGCAATCCCTTCGTAATGAATGTGCGCGGTCACGTAATGTTTGCGACTAAGAAAATTTCTCCTGGAGGTCATTGGATGAACATTACACGTGTTGCATGTACAATGACGAAAGCAGACTGTGTACATTCTGCAGAAGCGTATGTACGAGTAGCACTTTCTCTTGCCGATGGTTTCGTAAGCTGTTGGGACGAGAAGTATCGCAGTAAAGTGATCCGTCCTGAAACATATATCAACCAGAACATTGATGAGAACTGGATACCATTACTCCAGACACCGCCATTTCCGGAATATACATCTGGTCATAGTGTGATTTCCAAATCGGCAGCAATAGCACTGACAGAACTTCTTGGTGAAAACTTTGCTTACACCGATTCAACAGAAACAGAATTTGGATTAACTGCCCGTAACTTCAAGTCATTTAACGATGCATGTCGGGAAGCTGGTATCAGTCGTATGTATGGTGGAATTCATTATCGTGCTGCGGTAGAAATAGGTACTTTACAAGGAAAACAAGTTGGTGAATTTATTCTTCATAAGGTGAGAACACGCCAGGTTGCTGCGAGCAAGTAATTAGATCCAATGATTTAAACTATATATCATGAGCTCCTACCTTGCTGAATTTTTCGGCACCATGTTTCTCATCATGCTCGGCAATGGTGTGGTAGCTGGAGCAATACTCACCGGAACAAAATCTCATAATGACGGATGGCTCACAATTGTTGTAGGTTGGGGACTTGCTGTAACACTTTCAATTTATGCAGTAGGGAGTATCAGTGGTGCACATTTGAACCCTGCCCTTACAATCGCTTTCGCAGCGAAAGGAGATTTTCCATGGAGTGATGTTCCTGGATATATTTTAGCACAATGTGCTGGTGCATTTACAGGATCAATCCTGGTATGGCTACAATTTTTGCCTCATTGGAAAAAGACGGAGGATCAGGGAGCAAAGCTTGGAGTTTTTTGCACCGCGCCTGCCATACGAAATACGTTTTCAAATTTGTTAAGTGAGATTCTGGCAACATCTGTTCTTGTCATAGCAATACTTTTTATTGGGACCAATGAATTCACCCAAGGATTGAAGCCAATCATTGTAGGTATTCTTATTATTTCAATTGGACTAAGTTTGGGTGGCACCACCGGTTTCGCAATTAACCCAGCGCGTGATATTGCTCCACGAATAGCGCATGCACTATTGCCCATACCAGGAAAAGGCTCTTCCGATTGGGGATATGCATGGATACCAATTGTTGGGCCTATCGTTGGTGGTTTACTTGGAGTATACTTCTATCAACTTTTCTTTTAAAGATGGCTGCGAGATACATCATTGCTCTTGACCAGGGAACAACGAGCTCAAGGGCTGTCCTCTTTGATGAACACGGTCAGATAGCCGGGATCACGCAACAAGAATTTTCTCAGCTATTTCCTCAATCAGGGTGGGTTGAACATAATCCCGAAGAGATTTGGCAAACGCAGTTGAGCGTATTGCATAAACTCATTCATGATACTAAAATAAAAGCTTCTTCCATAGCTGCAATTGGAATTACAAACCAACGGGAGACTACTGTTGTCTGGGATAGGAAGACAGGGGCTCCAATTTATAATGCAATTGTGTGGCAGGATAAACGTACTGCATCAATATGCGAGGACTTAAAGAAAATCGGACTTACTGATTACGTTCGAAATGCGACTGGACTTGTGATCGATTCATATTTTTCCGGGACGAAAATTAAGTGGATTCTGGATTCAATTGAAGGGGCGAGAGAAAAAGCAGAAAGAGGCGAATTGGCATTTGGCACGATAGATACCTGGCTGATATGGAAGTTGACAGGAGGGAAGTCACATGTCACTGACTATTCCAATGCTTCGCGTACGATGCTATATAACATTCGCGAATTGAAGTGGGATGAAAAGATGCTGAAGGAACTATCCATTCCATCGTCGATGCTTCCGAAAGTAAAACCTTCAGCAAACGCATTTGGTAACTGGACATGTGATGGAGTTCAGATTCCTATCACCGGTGTTGCTGGAGATCAGCAAGCTGCGTTGTTTGGCCAAGCGTGTTTCGAACCTGGAATGGCGAAGAATACGTATGGAACAGGTTGCTTTATGTTGATGAATACCGGTAATAAAATCCAGCTTTCGAAAAACGGTTTGATCACAACAATTGCGTGGGGACTGGATGGAAAAGTCGAATATGCACTTGAAGGAAGTGTGTTTATTGCTGGCGCTGCGATTCAATGGCTCCGTGATAGCATGCATTTGATCGATCAGTCAAAAGATTCTGAATATTTTGCCACGAAAGCATTAGGTTCAAATGAAGTATATGTTGTTCCTGCATTTGCTGGACTAGGCGCACCGTACTGGGACATGTACGCAAGGGGTGCAATCTTCGGACTTACGCGAGACACTGGAAAAGATCACATTATAAAAGCAACGCTTGAATCACTGGCGTTTCAAACAAAAGATATTCTCAATGCAATGCAGGAGGATGCCGGATTAACATTGGCCAGCCTCAAAGTAGATGGAGGCGCATGCGCGAATAACATCTTAATGCAATTTCAGGCAGACATACTTGGAACTAACGTGGAGCGTCCTGAAGTTATAGAGTCGACTGCGATGGGAGCAGCCTATCTTGCGGGAATTCAGATCGGACTCTGGAAAAAGGAAGATATTATCAGAAATAGAAAAATTCAGAGAGTATTTAGTCCTAACATGGAGGAGTCAACGAGGGCTAAGCTGTATAAAGGTTGGCTGAAGGCGGTTGAACGAACTATGAACTGGATTGATTGAATTCAGTAAGCAATTGATAAAAAGGGATTTGATAAAGTATATGCCTTTAGAAAGATACCATTTTCAATTTAAATGATTCTTTGTCAACTGTTCATCTGCTTACTGTCAATTGAGCTTAATTTAATTTGTGGAAAAAATAAATGACGAACTTTTCAGCGCTAAACCGAACCCAAATAATCAAGACACTCAAAAGCGAGTCGTTCGACGTTCTTGTGATCGGTGGTGGAATAACTGGCGCTGGTATAGCACTAGACGCAGCTTCACGCGGATTAAAAACTGCGCTCGTTGAGAAAAATGACTTTGCTTTTGGAACCAGCAGTCGCTCTACCAAATTGATTCATGGCGGGCTACGTTATCTCAAGCAGCTTGAATTTGCGTTGGTAAAAGAAGTAGGTAGTGAAAGAGCTATCGTTCATCGGCTAGCTGCACATCTCGTAGTTCCCGAGAAAATGCTTTTACCTCTTTATGAAAAACGCGGATTGGGTTATTGGTTAACGTCAATCGGACTAAAAATATATGATTGGTTGGCTGGCGTAAAGCCTGAGGATCAGCGTAAGATGCTTACGAAGCCTCAGACGATTAGTCATGAGCCTTTATTAAAAAAAGATGATATAAAGGGGGGTGCGATCTATGCTGAATACCGTACGGATGATGCGCGCCTGACGATCGAGATTGCAAAGCTTGCTCACTCAAAAGGAGCAGTGATGTTGAATTATTTACAAGTAAGTGAATTTGAATATGTAAACGAACAAGTTCATGGAGCATTCATTAATGACATGCTTTCAGGAAGTCAGTTCAGGATCAATGCGAGAACGGTAATCAATGCTGCCGGACCGTGGGTTGATGAGCTGCGTGAAATCAATCATTCAAAACAAAACAAGCATCTCCATCTTACAAAAGGAGTACATATCGTTGTCCCGTATCATAGACTCCCGGTACGCCAGGCAATTTATTTCGATGTTCCGGATGGCCGGATGATCTTTGCTATTCCACGTGGACGTATTACTTATATTGGAACTACGGATACTGATTATCAGGGTGATAAAGAAAATGTATTCACTAACAAAGAAGATGCGCGTTATCTTATTGATGCTGTGAATCTAACATTTCCATCTTCTCATCTTACCCTGGCTGACATTGAATCAAGCTGGGCTGGATTACGGCCATTGATACATGAAGAAGGTAAATCCGCATCCGAATTGTCCCGTAAAGATGAAATTTTCGAATCGTCAACAGGACTGATTTCAATTGCTGGTGGCAAGCTCACGGGCTATCGTAAAATGGCAGAGCGAGTCGTTGATCTTATTATTAAGCGAAAGTTTGAAGATCGAATGCTTCCAGCCTGTACAACGGATTCAATATTACTTGCTGGTGGTGGATTAAAAAACGTAAACGACGTAGGTGCATATAACAAAAAAATTGCTGCACGAGTTGAAACTCTTGGATTAAAGGGTGATCACGCATCATACCTTGTTCATTTATATGGGATGCAGGCTGGTGTGATTATTGACCACGCTATTAAAAATCCAACGGAAGATCCTGAGATCACACTTGCCTTGGCAGAGTTGTGGTTTGCGATTGAGAATGAAATGATCGTGAAAGTAACAGACTTTTGTGTGAGACGAACAGGTCTTTTATATTTTAATATTCATCGTCTTGCGAAAATTGAAAAGCCCGTGTTAAAAGCTATGGCGGAGATATTGAAGTGGGACGACTATAGAATACAGAAGGAACGTTCTGAGATGGATCAATTGATTTTACAAACATTGAATTTTAAGAACTAAGCATGCGACTGATTTTATTAATTCTTGGATTCGGGCTTTTATTCACGGTGGAGATTTTGCGCGTGTACTACATCATGCCATTTCCAGGGAGCCAGGAGGAAGAAACAATTGACCTGGCGTATTGGATCAGTAATAACATCGGTTATTTTCGATTGATCGGGTTGGCAATGGTAGTCTATCCTTTCTTTTATTTTTTTAACCGGGCGCGAACGGTTATAAAAGTAATACTGTGCATCGTCTTCGGATTTTATGCAGTCGTATTTTATATGTTCAATTCATTGTTGTTGGCAGATAAGATGTTTTTACAACCAAAGACCATCGTCTACAATAGCGCAGCAACCAACAAAGTATTACCAAAGCAATTAGTACTTGGTGTTACGATTCAAAATGAGAGCAAAGCGTATCCAATTGAGATCATTGGTTATCATCACCAGATCCGTGATAAAGTTGGTGGCCAGGAGATCATGGTAACGTATTGTACTGTTTGCAGAACGGGAAGAGTCTTCAAGCCAACGGTCGATGGCGAGCTTGAAAAATTTCGTCTTGTCGGAATGGATCACTTCAATGCCATGTTTGAAGATTCAAAAACAAAGAGCTGGTGGCGCCAGGCAAATGGTGAAGCAATTGCAGGTCCGTTAAAAGGAAAGATGCTCGACGAAATTCCTTCCGAACAAATGAGCCTTGCGCAATGGATTTCAAATCATCCAGACACTCGTATTTTACAGCCTGATACTGTATTTTCGGAAGCCTATAAAGGCCTTGCTGATTATGATGAAGGTAAACAAAAAGGAAACCTCGAAAAGAAGGATTCCCTTTCATGGCAAAAGAAATCATGGATCGTGGGAATTCAGATCGGAATGAATGCACGTGCATATGATTGGATCGAACTTGAGAAGATCAGAGTTGCTAACGATGTAATTAATGGTATTCCAGTGCTTGTAACAATTTCCCCCGACTCAACTTCTTTTCAATCATTTATTAGGATCGTTGAGTTGGATACTCTTGCATTTTCAGCAAGTAATAACGGGAAGAATCTGATGGATTCTAAGACCAGTTCAACGTGGGCCTGGAATGGTCACTGCATTTCTGGTTCTCTTCAAGGCGAGACCTTAAAATCAATTCAGTCTTATCAGGAGTACTGGCACTCCTGGCAAACATTTCATCCGCAGACAACTCAGTATATTTCCAAGTAGGAATTGGCCTCTTTTAAAAATTTAAGTATTTGATTTATAGATTGTTATGTGAGTATAGATTTAGATATAAGTGAATGCTTCCTGTTAGGAATTTCTCATATAATTTTTAATTGACCTCAGTCCTTTAATTCATTAAAGAAATATCGTTTGCAATGATATAATTTGACCGGGAGAACATTAACTTTCCTCTCAACGAATGGGTTTGAACATCGCCAACGAATTGAAGTTATGACCGACAAGAATAAGCACCTTTGGGGTATCGATTTAGGTGGCACAAAGGCTGAAGGTGTGGTATTGGGTGCGGGGGGATTATCGGATATTCTGTTTAGAGATCGGGTTCCTACGGAATCTGAAAAGGGTTACGAACATATCCTTTCTCAAATCAATAAATTGATTTTGATGATGGAAAATAAGTTGGGCTATCGTCCTGAAAGCCTGGGAATATGCACACCCGGAACGCTTGATCCAATGCTTGGCAACATGAAAGGATGCAACACGGTTTGCATGAATGGTAAGCCAATGAAAGATAACCTCGAAAAGCTTCTGAAATTTAAGGTCTTTATCGCGAATGATGCCAACTGTTTCGCGCTTGCGGAAGCAAAGATGGGAGTTGTTAAAGAAAAATATCCGAAAGCTAATGTTGTATTTGGAGTTATTATGGGTACTGGAGTTGGTGGCGGACTGGTGGTGAATGGGAAAGTTATAAATGGTTTGCATGGTATCGGGGGAGAGTGGGGACACAATTTTCTTGACGAATGGGGTGGACTCTGCTATTGCGGAAAAAGTGGATGTGTGGAGAAAAATTTATCAGGTCCATCGTTGCAACGCTATTATGAGTCAATTTCAGGGGAGAAGAAAACAATGAAGGAAATCTATGAGTTGTTTACGGCTGGTGATAAAGCCGGCACAGAAACAATTCAACGCTTGACATTCTTATTTGGCAAAGCAATCAGTGTTATCATCAATATTATTGATCCAGATGTAATCGTGATAGGTGGTGGCGTTGGTAACATTGATGAGATTTATACCGATGGAGTTGCATCATTAAGGAATTTCATTTTTAATAATAAAGTAGTCAACACTCCGATTGTAAAGCCAATGCTTGGTGACAGTGCCGGAGTTTTTGGGGCAGCATATTTAACCATTTAAAAATGTAGCGTATGAAACGCATTGCAATAGTAGGGCCAATCCCACGTGATCATATTGTCACACACAACGGAGATCTTATTCAGAAGTGGGGATGTGTTACACATCCTGTTATTGCCCTGGCAGTACTCGGCGGTGATAAACACGAGATTGTACCAGTATCTCATTTAAGGTATGTGGATCTTGATAATGTGAAAGAAGTGTTTCATGGTTATAAAGGAATTAACCTGAAGCATTTGACTACAAAGAACGATCAGGGAGATATTATCAGCCTGCGTTTCCTGGATATGAATAATCGTCTTGAACGTCAGACAGGTTTTATGGATCCTATCGTCCCTGAGGATATGACAAAGCTTGTGGATTGTAAAGTATTTGTATTCATTCCGATTAGCGACTACGAGATATCACTTGATACATTGAAATTTATTAAAAAGAAAAGTGAAGGCATTATTGTATTTGATGCTCACGGTGTTACGACTGCATGTCTCGTTACGGGAGAACGTCAGCGTAAGTTCTGGATTGATAGAGATCAATGGCTTCCCTATATTGATGTATTAAAAATGAATCTTGAAGAAGCGCAGGCATCGTGGTTCAAAAAGGAATATGAATCTACCGACTTCACGCATACGGAAGAATTGGACCGGGAAAGCTTAAGGTCCTTTGCAGATCATTGCTTGGATAGAGGAGTTAAGTGTGTTTATATAACAGTTGATTCACGAGGTTGTCTCGTTTATTATAGGGATAGGAAGCAGACTATCGAAGAAATGGTGCCTGCCATAAAGGTTGATAATGTAATCGATACAACTGGCTGTGGTGATTCATTTGCCGGAGGCCTCGGTTATGGATTAATGCAAAAACCGAAGGACTATGTTGGAGCGGCGCGATTTGGAAATACATTTGGAGCGCTCAGAACACAAGGCAAAACATTCGGAGTATTTAAGAACCTTGTGGAGACAAAAAAAATCATGGAACTCGGCTATATTCGCACGAATTAAATCCCCTACGAGTGATTAAGGCCTGTATTTTTGATTTGGATGGTGTAATAGTCGACAGTGCAACCTATCATTTTCTTGCGTGGCAACGGCTTGCGAAAGAACTTGATGTGCCTTTTACACTAGAAGATAATGAGCGTCTCAAAGGCGTAAGCCGTATGGATTCATTGAATATTATTCTTGAGCTGGGAAAACTGAGACTTGACGATAAAGCCAAAGATGGGCTTGCTTCCAAAAAGAATGATTGGTTCGTTGAATATATTAACAAAATGAAGCCAGAGGAAATTTATCCGGGCGTAAAACAACTTATAATCGATCTTAAGAAAGCCGGTATTAAAACCGCATTGGCATCAAGCAGTAAAAATGCAAAAACAATTATCCGACTGATTCAAGTTGAAAAAGAATTTGATGCGATTGTTGATGGTACCATGATTAAAAATTCCAAGCCAGATCCTGAAATATTTTTATTGGCTGCATCCATGCTCAACATAGCACCTGCTGATTGTGTTGTATTTGAAGATGCTGAAGCAGGAATTGAAGCTGCCATCAGTGGCGGAATGAAATCCGTTGGTATCGGTTCTCCAAAACAGCTTGGCAAAGCAAATCTTGTCATTCCCCGCACTGGTGATTTCAGACTCGACCAACTAAATACTCTATAAATCGGAGCCCATTTTCAAATTTCAAATTTCATTTTTCAAATCAGTTAATGAAGAACTACATCAAACATAACGAGTGGCAAATAATCGAAGAAGGTTTTGATCCACACCTAAACAGAATTTCTGAAAGCCTTTTTAGTTTGGGTAACGGCCGTATGGGTCAACGCGCAAATTTTGAGGAAGATTATACAGGTGATACACACCAGGGAAATTATGTAGCAGGGGTTTATTATCCTGACAAGACACGCGTTGGTTGGTGGAAGAATGGATATCCTGAATATTTCGCAAAGGTGCTTAATGCTCCATGCTGGATTAAAATTCAAATAAAAATAGGAAAGATCAATCTTGACCTTGCCAAGTGCAAAGTGACTGACTTCAGAAGAGTGCTTGACATGAAGACAGGTTTGCTCTACAGAAGTTTTACTGCTTCTTTGCCGGGAGGAAAGAAATTGAAAATTGATGCAAAGCGATTTTGCTCAATGGCGGACGGAGAAATTGGCGCGATCCGATATTCTATCACACCTCTAAATTTCTCATCTGCCTGTACGATCACATTACCGGTGGATGCTGATGTAGTAAACAAAGATTCAAACTATGATGAAAAATTCTGGAATGAAATTTCCAAAGAATCATCTCCAGGTATCGCCATTGTAACGGCTGAGACGAAGAAAACCTTTTTTCATGTTGCTACCGGAATAACGTATTCAATCATAACTGATAGCAAGCCGGTAAAAGGCATTATTAAATCAACCCGGAAAGAAAAGTATGCTGACAATGTTGTTAGCGTTAAGATTAAGATGGGAACGGAGACGGTCATTTATAAATATGGGGCCGTTCTTTCTTCGGAAAATCATCCAAAGCCTAAACTTGCGCAACTAACCAGGAAAAAACTTAAGGAAGCACGTATTATTGGTTACGATAAACTCTTTGCTCAGCATTCAGATGTTTGGAAAAAGACCTGGGAGAAATGCGATATCACTATTGAAGGAGATGCTGCGGCACAACAGGGGATTCGATTCAATATTTTTCAATTGATGCAGACCTACACCGGCGCTGATGAACGACTTAACATTGGACCGAAAGGATTTACCGGAGAAAAATATGGCGGCAGCACGTATTGGGATACTGAAGCGTATTGTTTGCCTTTTTACTTAGGAACATCCGATCCCAAAGTAGCACGTAACTTATTGGTTTACAGGTACAAACATCTTCCGAGAGCTATTGAAAACGGTGCCAAATTGGGCTTCAAAGATGGAGCGGCATTATATCCAATGGTGACAATGAACGGTGAGGAATGTCACAACGAATGGGAGATAACGTTTGAAGAGATCCATCGTAATGGAGCAATTGCTTACGCGATCTTTGACTACATCCGATACACAGGAGATGAAGATTATCTTGCAGAGTTTGGACTTGAAGTATTGATAGGCATTTCACGATTCTGGGCACAGCGTGTTAATTGGTCAACGGATAGAATGAAGTATGTAATGCTCGGTGTTACCGGACCGAATGAATACGAGAACAACTCAAACAACAACTGGTATACTAACATGTTCGCAGTATGGACATTGAACTATACGCTTAAATCGGTTGAATATGTAAGAAAACGTCATACTGCCAGATACGATAAGATATTGGCGAAAGTGAAATTCAACGAAAAGGAACTTGGCAAGTGGAAAGATATTGCTGAGCAAATGTATTTTCCCGAAGACAAGCAACGTGGAGTATATCTTCAGCAGGATGGTTTCCTTGATAAGGAATTATTAACGGTAAAAGATCTGCCTGCATCAGAAAGACCGTTGAATCAGAAATGGTCCTGGGATAGAATACTTCGTTCCTGCTTCATTAAGCAGGCAGATGTGTTGCAAGGATTTTATTTCTTTGAGGAACAATTCAATAAAGAACAGCTAAAACGCAATTTTGATTTTTATGAACCAATGACTGTGCATGAGTCATCATTGTCACCTTGCGTGCACGTGATCCTTGCATCTAAACTTGGATACAAAGAGAAGGCATACGAAATGTATCTTCGAACTTCACGACTTGATCTGGATGATTACAACAACGACACGGAAGACGGCTGTCACATCACATCCATGGCTGGGACCTGGATGAGTATCATAAAAGGTTTTGGGGGAATGCGTGTGAATGAAGGCAAGCTTCAGTTTGCTCCATACATACCCGAGCAATGGAAATCGTATTCATTCAGACTTGAATTCAGAGGTAGAACGATCCGTGTAAAAGTTTCAAAAGATAAAACTGAAACAATTCTTGAAGCAGGTGAGGGGATGGAGATTATGCTGGATGGAAAAAGTGTGATGCTGAAGAAGTAAGTTATCGGTGTTGCGGATTATGGCGTGTGATTTTATCGCGTGCCGTATAACTCCTCAAAGTCGTCCTGTTTCTTTTACTTTATTTCTAAGCCATTGAAGATCTTTTCTTCAATTTCGTCTCATGTCCGAAAAGTATAAATTTCGTGATCCTGAGGGTATCTACTTTACTATTTCTTCTTTCTTCTCATATAAAATACTAACACTGCAAACGCCACGATTAATATAATCGGAATAGTCAAGGTTAAATTTAGGATTTCCGGACCAGCTCTTCGTTCCGCGCCAACTAATTGTATTGCCATTTCACTCCCAGGTGTTGCCGCAAGAAACTCACTTAACACTGCGCCATCAGGAAGATGAGACGATAACAACTCATCATACTTGCTCCCCATGATAATTGTGAAAAGCGATACAGCAAGCATTCCCGCACCGCCCATTAAATTAATTCCCAGGGCACCAGATTTAGGAACATTCTCTGAAACAAATCCAAGCATCGTAGGCCAGAAATAACAAACGCCCATTCCAAATACAAGCGCCCCAACGAAAATCAATGAACCTTCTGAGTGTCCTAGCAAATAAATACCTAATGCTGCAAGGGTAGCGGATATTAATAGTACTCCTTGCGGAGCAAAACGATGAACAACTGGTTCTGCAAAAGCACGGCCTACCACCATCACGCCGGTACTTATTGTCAATATTAATAATGCATTGCTTGTTACACTTTTTAATAAAACATCAATCCATTGTCCAGTAAACAACTCGGTAATTGCAGTTCCAAACATGCAAATGAACATGAAGATAAATAACGGAGTGAATATAGCTCTGTACATGCCGGACGTACTTACCCCGGAAGCGACACGTTCTGTTACGGGGAAAGAAAGCTTTGAGAACAGGTATCCATAAAATAATGTCGGTAATAACATCAATGCTACCTGTACTTGCCAACCAATTCCTACTTTGCTTAAAAGAAAAACAATTAACGTTCCAATAACAATCCCACCGGGAAACCATAGATGAAAGTGGTTAAGCTTGATCGTCTTGTTATTGGAATAAATGGCTGTAACAAGTGGATTGCATGCCGCCTCGACCGTTCCATTCGCAATGCCCACGAAAAGTGTTGATATAAATAATGTCCAATAGCCATCTGCGAATATTGTAAGAATTATTCCAAGAAGATGAAATATGAACGCCATCACTAATAGCCTTTTCATTCCAATGATATCAACGATAAATCCGCCAACAATTACAGCGATTGGGAATCCCCAAAATGCAGTTGCCGCGATTGTACCTAATTCGCTTGCGCTTAAATTGAATTCTGTTCCAAGTCTGCCAAGAATTCCCGCACGTATTCCAAATGAAAGTGAGGTGACCAGAAGGGCCATACAGCTTGCCCAGAAAAGTGAGCTTTTATTTATCGGTTGACTCATGAGACGTAAGAGTTAGAGTTGTAAAATATCCACTTTATTTTTTGTTATGCAAACATTGTTGTGTTGCATGAATTCTTCAAGCTTTCGTGGGTGGGGATTGCGCTTATTACTATCTTTCCACCCGATGAAGTCAGAAGGTTATTTACTAGGCATTGACATAGGAAGTTCGTCTGTCAAAGCCTCATTGGTTGAAATTAAGTCAGGTAAAACCATTATTTCTTCCCACTCTCCCTCCGAGGAGATGCCTATACTCGCCTTGCAACCTGGCTGGGCGGAACAGGATCCTGAAATGTGGTGGGAACATGCTGTGAAAAGCATTCGGGCTTCTGTTAGTAAATCTGAAATCAATCCTTCGCATGTTTTGGCAATTGGTATTTCCTATCAGATGCATGGGCTGGTTGTTGTCGATACGTATTCAAAGCCCCTTCGTCCCTCTATTATATGGTGTGATAGTCGCGCCGTTTCGATGGGCGAGAAGGCTTTTAATAGTCTTGGCGAAAACTTCTGTCTCAATCATTATCTTAACTCACCTGGAAATTTTACTGCTGCAAAGCTGCGATGGGTTTCTGAGAATGAACCGGCCCTCTACAACAAGATTTATAAAGTAATGCTGCCAGGTGATTACATCGCCTTGAAGCTGACAGGAGAAACCGTTACCACGGATACGGGTTTGTCAGAAGGCATCTTCTGGGACTTCAAGGAAAATGGAATTGCTCATGATTTGCTTACCAACTTTGAGATCAATGATAATCTTCTTCCGAAAGTTGTTTCTGTTTTTTCTAAACAAGGAGAACTTAGTCAAGAAGCTGCCCGCGAGCTTGGATTGAATAAAGGAACTGCAGTTTCATATCGTGCAGGTGATCAGCCCAATAATGCATTTTCTCTGAATGTTCTTAATCCTGGAGAGACTGCGGCAACAGCGGGTACTTCCGGCGTTATATATTGTGTTACCGATAAAAATGCATTTGATATTCAATCACGTGTCAATACATTTGTTCACGTAAACAATGAAGCCAATGCTAAGCGCAATGGAGTTTTGTTGTGCGTTAACGGAACTGGCATTCTCAATAGCTGGCTAAGAAAGCAATTGAAGGGCACTGGTACGTTACTTGATTACAATCAAATAAATACGATCGCATCGGAATCACCGATCGGAGCAAAGGGTTTAACATTTCTTCCCTTTGGTAACGGTGCTGAGCGAATTCTTAAGAATAAATCAATTCAATCTTCTATACATGGATTGGATTTTAACAATCATACTCAGGCCCATGTGTTGCGTGCTGCACAAGAGGGAATTGTTTTCGCATTGAAGTATGGATTTGAGATTTTGCAAGAGATGGGATTGCGGTCCAATGTTATCCGTGCAGGGTATGCGAATATGTTTTTAAGTCCTTTGTTCAGAGAAGCATTTGTAAACACAACCGGCGTTACTCTTGAATTGTATGACACTGATGGTGCTAAGGGTGCCGCACTTGGTGCAGGAATAGGAGCTGGCATCTACAGCTCGTCGAAAGAGGCCTTTCAGGGTTTGAAACTTATTGAATCAAGAAAACCAGAATCATCTTTATCAGAACAGTATTCAACATCGTATAGTCGTTGGGAACAAATTTTAAATGACCAGTTATGAAAACCACTCTTGGTGACAAGGAATTTTTTAGGGGAATAGGACCCATCACATTCGAAGGAAAAGAATCAGACAACCCGTTAGCATTCAAATATTACGATGCTAAAAAGAAAGTAGGAAAGAAAACAATGGAGGAACACTTCCGTTTTGCGATCGCATACTGGCATACATTCTGCGGAAATGGTGCTGATCCTTTCGGCTCGGCAACGAAACAATTCCCATGGCTGTCAAGCGCGGACCCCATACAACGCTCGAAAGATAAGATGGATGCTGCATTCGAATTTATTACAAAAATCGGTGCGCCGTTCTACTGCTTTCATGATTATGATCTCACAGAAGAAGCTCCAACATTGGCTGAATCTGAAAAAAGATTGCAAGCTATTGTCGCTTACGCGAAACAAAAGCAAAAAGCTTCAAGAGTAAAACTTCTATGGGGAACATCAAGCTTGTTCACGAATCCGCGTTACATGAATGGTGGTGCAACAAATCCTGACTTTAATGTGGTGACGCATGCAGGCGCGCAGGTAAAGAATGCTCTTGATGCAACGATAGAATTGGGTGGTGCAAATTATGTTTTCTGGGGTGGAAGAGAAGGTTATATGTCACTTCTCAATACCAATATGAAACGCGAGCTTGATCACATGGCTCAGTTCCTTCACATGGCAAAAGAGTATGGAAGAAAGAACGGATTTAAAGGAAAGTTCCTTATCGAACCAAAACCAATGGAACCGTCAAAGCACCAGTATGATTTTGATGCAGCGACTGTAATTTCATTTTTACGCCAATATGATTTAATGGATGATTTCCAATTGAATCTTGAAGTGAATCATGCAACCCTTGCGCAACATACAATGCAGCACGAAATGCAAGTGGCTGCTGATGCAGGGATGCTTGGAAGTCTTGATGCAAATCGCGGCGATTATCAAAACGGTTGGGATACAGATCAATTCCCAAACAATGTATATGAGCTAACTGAATCAATGATCGTATTCCTTGAAGCTGGTGGCTTGAAAACCGGAGGTATTAATTTCGATGCAAAGACCAGAAGAAACTCAACAGATCTTGTTGATATTTTCTATGCACATATTGGCGGTATGGATACATTTGCACGGGCCCTTTTGGCTGCCCAGGCAATTCTTGATAATGGTGAATATTCAAAATTGAGAAAACAACGTTACGCTTCCTTTGATTCCGGAAAGGGAAAAGCATTCGAACAAGGAAAGCTTACTCTTGAAGATTTAAGAGATCTTGCGCTGAAGAACGGAGAGCCGGATCAGATCAGTGGGCGTCAGGAATATTTTGAGAATATTGTTTCAAAATATGTTTAAAAATTCCAAAAGGGGTAAAACAGTTGCAATAATTCAATCAAATTATATCCCGTGGAAGGGATATTTTGATATGATCAACTATGCAGACGAATTCGTTCTCCTGGATGAAGTCCAGTATACTCGCAGAGATTGGAGAAATAGAAATAAGATCAAAACATCTCAAGGTCTGCACTGGTTATCGATACCAGTTGATGTGAAGGGTAAATTTGATATTCCATTATCGGAAGTAACTATTGCGGATCAATCATGGTCAACTTCTCATTGGAAGACACTGATTCACACTTACGGAAAAGCGCCTGCCTTTGACGAAGTTTTACCTTGGTTGGAACCACTTTATAAATCCCCGCCGCCACGGTTAAGTGAAATCAATAAATCGTTTATCGAAGGAATCAATCGTTATCTTGATATAAAAACTCCGATTCACTGGTCAAATTCTTTCCAAACTCCAATGGATAAAACCATGCGATTGCTAAGCATCTGCAAGGCTTTAAACGCCGGATGTTATTTATCCGGACCCTCTGCCAGGGATTATCTCAATGTCAAACTCTTTCAGGATGAAGGTATTGAAGTCGAATGGATGGATTATTCGGATTATCCGGAATATCCACAACTTTATCCGCCTTTTCTTCATGATGTTTCCATCCTTGATCTTATCTTTAATACCGGTAAAAGTTCTGGTATGTACATGAAGAGTTTTGGTTCGCTATGAAGATTTCGATTGTTAGTACCATGTACTATTCTCAGGATTATCTTGAGGAATTCTGTGAAAGATGTATTAAGACCGCGTCAATGATTACATCAGAATATGAAATCATTCTGGTCAATGATGGATCTCCTGATGGCTCGCTACGGAATGCGTTAAGTCTTCAGAAAAAGTATACGCAGATTGTGATCATAGATTTATCACGCAATTTTGGACATCATAAAGCTATCATGACTGGCTTACAGCATGCGAAAGGAGAGTATGTCTTTCTTATTGATTGCGATCTTGAAGAGGCCCCTGAACTATTGACAGAATATTGGAATGCCATTCAGTCCCCAGGAATTGATGTTATTTTCGGTATTCAGAGTGCCCGAAAAGGTGGATGGTTTGAACGAACAAGTGGTCGACTTTTTTATTGGCTTTTTCTTAAAATTATATCCGTTAATTATCCTGCTAATTCCCTTACCGCCAGGTTAATGACCTCCAGGTATGTAAAATCAGTAACAAAGTTTAAAGAGAAGGAACTCGATATCTGGGGAGTTTTTGTCCTGGCAGGTTACAATCAGAAAGCGATGGAAGTGACCAAATCCAGCAAGGGATCCAGCACATACACCTTTCGAAAGAAGTTACGAATGGCAATAGAAATGATTACCTCGTTAAGCCATCGCCCGTTATATTTCACATTTTTCTTTAGCATTTTATTCATGATTATCTCAGGTGCAAGTATTCTTGAGATTGTGTATCAGAAATATATGAATCATTCCAGCGAAGGATGGGCAAGCATCATGGCATTGATCTGGTTTGTGAGTGGAATCATATTATTTATTCTTGGTATCTTTGGAGTCTACCTGTCGAAGATGTTCCTGGAGATTAAAAACAGACCGTTGACACAGGTGAAGGAAGTATATCCACCTGAGTCTTCAAATGATAAACACATCCATTAAAAAGTATTACGAACTCAATCTTCAAAAGCACGGGCCTACCGCTCAGGGTGTAGGTTGGAAAAACCAGGAGGCTCAGGAAATCCGGTTCAATCAATTGACAAAGGTTTTTGATACAACTCCTTCCTATTCAATCAACGATTTAGGCTGTGGTACGGGTGATCTCTTTAGTTTTTTAACAGCTCGTTTCGGACAGGTTTCGTACCATGGTTACGATGTGATGCCGGAGATGATTGTAATGGCAAGAAATCAACACCAGGCAAATGATGCATCATTTAGCCTGATCGCCGAAAGCAGCGAGATGTTGACATCGCACTACACACTGGCAAGCGGTATTTTTAATTTAAAGTTCGATTCATCGGATGAAAACTGGAAGAACTATATCATTTCAACGTTGCATGTCATGAATGAAAAGAGTACAAAAGGCTTTGCATTCAATGCACTTACTTCTTATTCAGATAAGGAATTTATGAAAGAAGAGCTTTTTTATTCAGATCCAAAATGGCTTTTTGACTATTGCCGGAAAAATTTTGCTAACAATATAGCTTTACTTCATGATTACAATATGTATGATTTTACAATCCTTGTAAAGAAGGTTTTTTGATATGGCATATTTATATATCGCGGCAACAATAGTTCTGACGGCATACGGTCAATTGATCTTAAAGTGGCGGTTGGCTTTAAAAGGTGCAATGCCGGAAGCCGTTCAGGAAAAACTAGTTTATTTATTTTATGCTCTTCTTGATCCCTATGTTATTTCAAGTTTCGCGGCTGCATTTTTGGCGAGCCTCACATGGATGGCAGCATTGACAAAATTCGAGTTGTCATACGCCTATCCGTTTATGAGTATTTCTTTTATTATTGTATTTCTGCTGAGTATTTTTGTATTCGGTGAAACATTCAATTTCTATAAGCTAGGCGGATGCCTGTTAATTGTTGCCGGTATCATTGTGTTGTCAAAGGGATGAGCAATTTATCCAACTTTTCATCTAGATCGGTTTTTATGAAATCATCCAACAATGCTCAATAAACCGGAGATCAGTAATTTTTATAAAGAGAAGCTTAAAGAATACGGCGCTTCCGCGGAAGGAATGGGCTGGCGGGATAAAGAATCTCAGTTCGTTCGCTTTAAGCAATTGATAGAAGTGATTGACTCTTCTGGTTCTTTTAGTATCAATGACATTGGATGTGGCACAGGTGAATTGATCACATTGCTGAAGGATAAATTCATTGGAAAATTTTCGTACCTCGGATATGATGGTCTTGAAGATATGATCACCCTTGCGAAGAAACAGTTTCCAGAGAGTAAAGCAATAAAGTTTAAAAAGATCAAAGATTACGAGCAGATCGAGCAATGTGATTACTCTGTCGCAAGCGGGATTTTTAACGTTAAGAATAATATTGACGAAAAAGAATGGCAGCAATATATCCTGGCAACCATCACAACGATGTCACTCTATAGTCTGAAAGGGTTCGCATTCAATGCATTGACGAGCTATTGTGATGCTGATAAAAAGAAGTCAGAGCTACATTATTCAGATCCGCTTTTCCTGTTTGATTATTGCAAAAAGAAGTTCTCTAAAAATGTATCCCTTCTTCATGACTATAATCTTTACGACTTTACTATTCTGGTGAAAAAGGAATTATAGCCTTGATGAAAATGGAAACTTGAAATTTGAAAGGTGGTCCTCAAATTTCAAGTTTCCATTTTCATTTGAAGGGTATAGTTCATCCTCTAATAACAGTACAAATAATTCGTAGCCTACCGGCAGAATAAGGCCATCAATCATCCGTTTTCGCCTTTCATCTCGAATTGTTATTTTTACATTCGACTTACCGAAATGCTGGGCTTTAATAAACCTTACCTCACAGGGAAAGAATTGGACTACATACGCGACGCTGTCGACCGCGAAAAATTGTCCGGAAATGGATTTTATACACAACAATGCCAGCAATTTTTTACTAAGCGTTATGGGTTTAAAAAGACGCTGTTAACGCAGTCATGCACAGATGCGCTTGAGATGGCGGCGCTTCTCATTGATATACAGCCTGGCGATGAGGTCATCCTTCCATCATTTACCTTCGTTTCTTCTGCAAATGCTTTTGTGTTGCGTGGTGCGAAATTGATATTCGCGGATTCAGAAAAAAGCAATCCCAACATTGATATAAATCATGTGCGCCAATTAATTACAAAGAGCACTAAAGCGGTGATTGCTGTTCACTATGCAGGAGTTGCATGTGATATGGACCCATTGATGAAGCTTGCGGAGCAAAACAATTTCTTTGTTATTGAAGACGCAGCACAGGCAATTGATTCATTCTACAGAGGAAAGCCGCTGGGTTCAATTGGGCATATGGCTTGCTTCTCTTTTCATGAAACTAAAAATATTATTTCAGGAGAAGGAGGGATGCTTGTTATTAATGATGATCGATTCGCAAAGAGGGCGGAAGTGCTTTGGGAAAAAGGAACAAACCGTTCTGCGTTCTCAAGGGGAGAAGTTGATAAATACAGTTGGATTGATATAGGATCTTCCTTTCTCCCATCAGAAATGACTGCTGCGTTTCTGTGGGCTCAGTTGCAGGCGTTAGATTCTATACAGAGCAGGCGACTTGCTGTGTGGGAACTTTACAAGGAAAAATTACAATACCAGTTTAAGGAAGGTCACATAAAACTTCCTGTTATTCCGGATTATGCCACGAATAACGCTCACATGTTTTATATTGTATTTCGCACTGGAGAAGAGAGGGATGAAATGATGCGTTATTTAAAGAAGAATGATATTCAGGCAATCTTTCATTATCTGCCGCTTCACAGCAGCCCTTACTTTCATGATAAATACTCAGGCCGCGAGCTTACAGAAGCCCAGTATTTCTCAGAGTGCATTCTGAGACTTCCATTTCATACGCAATTGACCGAACCTGAAATCAACCGCGTAATAAACTCAATTCACCAGTTTTATAATTCCTGAATTTTAAACATTTTAGAAGTCTGGGAAGGTGTTAACTTTAACCCAATGACTTTATATGATTAAAAGAAAACTTAGAATGGGCATGATTGGCGGTAGCCTGGATGCCTTTATTGGTGGCATTCACCGTAAAGCCGCAAATCTCGATGGCGAAATTGAATTAGTGTGTGGAGCATTCAGCAGCAACCCTGAAAAGTCAAAAGCAACAGGAGAAGCATTGTACTTAAATCCTCACCGTGTTTACGGAAGCTTTGAGGAAATGATTAGAAAAGAAAAAGAATTGCCAGGTGATCTAAGAATGGACTTCGTTTCCATCGTTACTCCAAATCACATGCATTTTGCTCCGGCAAAACTTGCACTTGAGAATGGCTTTCATGTAATTATAGACAAACCACTTTCATTTAATCTCGCGGAAGCGAAAGCACTTAAGAAGATTGTTGAGAAAACTCAGTTGGTTTTTGCGTTAACGCATACGTATACAGGTTATCCAATGGTGAAAGAAGCCAAGAGCATTGTTTCTTCCGGAAAACTTGGAAAGATTCGTAAAGTATATGTGGAATATCCCCAAGGCTGGCTTTCAACTAATCTGGAAACGACAGGCAACAAACAAGCAAGCTGGAGAACTGATCCATCAAAGTCGGGAGCCGGTGGTGCCATTGGTGACATTGGTACACACGCAGCGAATCTTGCTGAGTACATCATCGGTTCGGACATTACAGAAATATGTGCATTATTGAATACAGTTGTTAAAGGACGTCATCTGGATGATGATAGTTCAATGCTTTTAAAATTTGATAATGGTGCCACGGGAGTTTTAATAGCAACTCAGGTAGCCGCTGGTGAAGAAAATGATCTTAATATAAGAGTATACGGAGAAAAAGGTGGTCTTGCATGGCGACAGGAAGAGCCTAATACACTTGTATTGAAATGGCTTGATAAACCTCGTGAAATGTATCGAACCGGCTTTGTCTACACGTCTGAAGTTTCCCGAAGAAGCACCCGTACACCAAGCGGACATCCGGAAGGATATCTTGAAGCATTTGCAAACATCTATATGAATTTCGCAAAAAGTGTTCGCGATTATAAACCTGGAAAGAAAATTGACCCTGTCACATACGACTTCCCTGGTGTTGATGATGGTGTGAAAGGACTTGCCTTTATTGACACGGTCATTAAGTCATCGAAGGCGAGTGCAAAGTGGACAAAGGTGAAGAGGTAGTTGGTTGTTGTTAGTTGTTGTTAGTAACTGGTGGTTGGTAAGTGTAAAAAGTGAAATGTGAAATGTGATAAGTGATAAGTGATAAGTGATAAGTGAAAAGTAACGTGCTCTTATCGACAAGATTAATTTACCTTTTACCTTTTACCTCTTACCTTTCACCTTTCACCCCTTACCTTTCACCCCTTACCACCTCGAGTAAAAAATTAAAGAAATACTGATAAGTTTAAAGTGTACGTATTATGAAGAACATCCAGGGCCCCGCCATTTTCCTTGCGCAATTCATGGGTGAAAAAGCGCCATTCAACAATCTCAAAACTATTTGTAAATGGGCTGCTTCACTTGGATACGTTGGTGTTCAGATTCCAACGTGGGATACACGTTGCATCGATTTAAAAAAAGCTGCAGAAAGTAAAGACTATTGCGATGAGCTTCGTGGTATTGTAGAATCAGCCGGTTTGAAGATCACTGAACTTTCCACGCATCTTCAAGGACAATTAGTAGCAGTGCATCCTGCTTACAATGAAATGTTTGATGGCTTTGCGCCAAAATCTGTTCATGGCAAACCAAAAGAGAGAACTGCATGGGCTGTTGATCAATTAAAGCATGCTGCGAAGGCCAGTAAAAATCTTGGTTTGAAGGCACATGTAACTTTTTCAGGAGCATTGATGTGGCATACGGTTTATCCATGGCCTCAACGTCCACAGGGATTAGTGGAAGATGGTTTTAAAGAATTGGCAAAGCGCTGGCTGCCTATTCTGAATACATTTGATAAAAACGGTATTGACCTTTGTTATGAGATTCATCCGGGAGAAGACCTTCACGATGGTGTAACCTTTGAACGATTCTATGAAGCAACTGGAAAGCATTCGCGATGTAATATCCTTTACGATCCAAGTCATTTCGTATTACAGCAGTTGGATTATCTTCAATACATCGATTTTTATCATACCTTCATAAAGATGTTTCATGTGAAGGATGCAGAATTTAATCCAACAGGTAAAAGTGGTGTATATGGCGGATATCAAGGTTGGATTGATCGTCCTGGAAGATTCAGATCATTAGGTGACGGACAGGTTGATTTCAAATCTATCTTTTCGAAACTGGCACAATATGACTATAGTGGATGGGCTGTTTTGGAATGGGAATGTTGTATTAAAAGTCCGGAACAGGGAGCTGCAGAAGGAGCACCATTTATTAAAAATCATATAATCCAGGTAACGGAAAAAGCCTTTGATGATTTTGCCGGAACAGGAAAGAATAATTCGTTAAATAAAAAAGTACTAGGGATATAAAACTAACTGAGATGAACAAGATTATTTATTTAGTATGCTTCGCACTTGTAGTTACACTGGTGGTCGCGTGTGGTGGAAAGAAAGAAGAAAATAGTTCAAATACGGAAGAATATGTAGCCAATGAAACGGCGACCAAAGCTGAAGCCGGAGTCGATGTGATTGCACAAGGTGAAGCACTTGTAAAATCAAGCGATTGTAAGACATGTCATCATAAGACAAACAAGATTATAGGTCCTTCTCATACAGATGTTGCTAAAAAGTATGAATTTACCGCTGCCAATGTATCAATGCTTGCAGGTAAAATTATTAATGGAGGATCTGGCGTTTGGGGGGAAGTTCCAATGAATGCTCATCCTGATTTATCAAAAGCCGATGCGGAAAAGATGGCGCGTTACGTGTTGTCATTGGATGGTGAAAAAGAACATTGAGAACGTCTTACAGAAAGATCGGTTTACGATGAACAGAAGACAATTTATTCAACGTGGTACATTGGCAATTGCAGGAACAGCCGTTGCGTTACCGGCGTTAGCGAAGGGCTCCAGAAACAGAATTGGATTGCAGTTGTACACGCTTCGTGATATTATTACCAAAGATCCTAAAAGTGTTCTTAAACAAGTTGCTGATTTAGGATATCAGGATCTGGAGGTATATGGTTACAATGATGGAATGCTTTTTGGTATGAAGTCAAAGGAATTTGCTAACTACGTAAGGAGCCTTGGAATGAAAATTACAAGCGGACACTATCAGCTTGGTAAGAATGAACAAACTGCAAAAATGAAAGGCACTATTCTTAATGGATGGGAGCAAGCTTGCGCAGATGCTAAAGAAACAGGACAGGAGTTTATGGTCGTTGCCTATCTTAATGCAGATGAACGTCAAACCATCGATGATTACAGATTCGTTTGTGATGAAATGAACAGGGCATCGTTAGTCTGCAAGAAATATGGTATAAAATTGCAGTATCACAATCATGATTTTGAATTTCAGAAATTTGACGGAGTAGTAGCGTATGATGTGATGTTGAAACAGCTTGATTCAAAGTTGGTTGGGATGGAGCTGGATTTGTACTGGACAGTATTCGCGGGCATTAATCCAACTGATTTATTTGCTAAATATCCTGGCCGTTTTCAGCAATGGCACATTAAAGACATGGATAAAATAGATAGAAAGAAGAATGCGATTGTGGGGACAGGATCAATTGATTTTAAGTCATTGCTGACTCATGCAAAAGAGGCTGGATTGAAGCACTGGTATATGGAACATGATTCCTATCCGGAGGGGATGAGTTCTTCGGATAGCGTTAAAGCTGATGTTGCGTATTTGAAAACGTTCTGATAGTTTATGAAAATGATGTTTTGCTGAGACCAATGACACTACTTTTGGTGATTGCTTTGACGCTATTGAGTTTTCTCACTCGGGTACAATCTGTCATTCCCTCATGGGCACTTGAAAGATTCGATAAAATCAGTAATCAATATCTCATTGGGGATTATACGAGTCCAGAATTTCTTGAATCAGATTTTTCAGGATATAAGAATAGTGATGTCGCACTACTGGTTGAACGAAAGAAGGACCAGAAGAGGGGCTTGATTTAATTCGGTGGTAATGGTGCTCGTTTCATGATGGGAGCAGGAACTAATTTCGGAGATGGTGGAGATGACTTCAAGTGGGCTGGAAAAACGGGGTATTTTCAATAAGAGAATAGCTCTTATGTCACTATTCAAAGAGAATGGAGATGTAGATGAAAGTAAAGAAATTAAATTACAAAGACCGGCTATTGCAATAAGCGATGAAGAAGGTACAGGTGGATTAATTTACTTTAATGGGAAGAAATTTATTCAGATTCACAAGGGTGATTAGATATCAGAGTTTTTAGCCAAGCAATAAAATCGGGATGAGAGAAGATTTATCCAATAGAAAAAAATTATTAGACAGCATTAGAATTATTGGTTTTTCGATCGCATGTTTTGTGATTGTGCTTATTAATCTTGGCGGCTGCTCGCCAGATGTAAAACCAGTTCAGCTAATAAATAGTTTGACTCCGCCAAATGGGAAGCCAGGTACAACTGTTGTCATTGATGGAACTAATTTTCTTGCATCAGCAGGAAATAAAGTAGATTTTATGGGCGCAGAAGCAACGATAGTTGATATTGCTGCAACTAAGATGACGGTAACAGTCCCAACAGAAGCAACTACCGGCGTCGTTTCACTTACGATGAATGGCAAAGCAGTGAAAGGTCCTATTTTCACTGTAATCCCTTCGGTAGTAAGTTTTTCTCCCTTGTGCGGACCAGTAGGATCTGATGTTATCGTTAACGGAACCAATTTTGATTCGAATTCCAACAATACGTATGTTATTTTTTCGGAACAAACTGGTGCAATGACCGGAAAGGCAACTGTGAAGACTATCTCATCTAAACAGATACTATTTAATGTGCCGTCTGGTATTCCAGGAACTTTTACTACACGACTTCTTATTAGTGGTTTGTGGGACTCATCTTTTTATCCTCCATTTTATATAAAGCCCTATACAGTCACAGGCTATGCTCCAACACGAGGGAAGGTGGGAACAGTCATTACGATCGATGGTACTGGATTCAATCTTGATAAAAGTAATGACGTTGTATCGTTTAACGGTCCCGGAGAGACAAGCATAGTAGTACCAGTAGCAGAGGCTACGAGCACACAATTGAAGGTTGTTGTTCCATCTGGCGTTACATCAGGAATTATTGCAGTTAAAGTAAATAGCCCCACCGATCCGTATATAATTTTTCCAATCAAGTTCATCCTTGAGTAGAAATTACTCTTATCGTGAATTACGAATCCAATTTTACTTAGTCGTCCCTTAAAAAGCCATTCAGTCTGTAAATAAACAGGTAAATAGGGTTAATGAGGTTGATAAAATCTACCAGAAAGTCGAGATTTATAATCAAAAGCTGGAAGATTTTTATGGTATCAAAAGAACAATCCTCATCACAACTAAGTTTTTATACTACGTTCGAAGAACAGCTTAGCCGCCGTCATCCATTGTATGTTTTAGCGAACAATATTCGATGGAATATTTTTGAGGAAGCGTTTGCAAAGCTTTATTCAGAAGAAGGTCGTCCGGCTAAACCGATTCGCTTGATGGTTTCTTTACTGATGCTAAAGCATGTCCGTAACCTTAGTGATGAAAGTGTCGTGGAGCAATGGTTTGAAAATATCTATTACCAATATTTTAGCGGAGAAAAATCATATGCCTGTGGTGTACCCTGTGAGCCCAGTGACCTTGTTCATTTTAGAAACCGTATCGGAGTAGAAGGGATTGAATTGATTTTAAAGGAGAGCATTCGTGTAAATGGTAAAGATGGCACTGAAAAAGAGGCCACTACCGATACGACTGTTCAAGAGAAGAACATCACCTATCCTACCGATAATAAATTACATCGTAAAATTATAAAGAAATGTATTGCTATTGCCGACAAGGAAGGGATTGAGTTGCGTCAACGGTACCCGCGCACGATGAAAAGACTACTGATGGAGCAGCGGTTTCGTAATCATCCCAAAAATAAGGGAAGATCCAGAAAGGCGGACCGAAAAGTGAAGACGATAGCAGGAAGATTAGTGCGGGAATTAGAGCGAAAACTGATGCCAGGGCTGCATCAGGAGTCACTTTTGTTGTTCAAAAAAGTATTGGGCCAAAAGAAAACTGACAGCAATAAGATTTACAGTTTGCATGAACCCGCTACACAGTGTATGAGTAAGGGGAAAGAGCATAAAAAGTATGAGTTCGGTAGTAAGGTGAGTATCATCACTACAAAAACAACAGGTGTCATCATTGGGGCCATTAACATTGAGCAAAATGTGCATGACAGCAAAACACTAGAACCTGCCATCGAGCAGCAACAAAGACTTACAGGCATCACATTGAAAAATAATTTTGTTGACCGGGGATACCGGGGAGTAAAAGAAGTCTTGGGAACAACAATTATTATTCCTGATAAGCCAGGCAAGCAACGAAGCGCGTATGACAAGCGAAGACTCCGCAATGGATTTAAAAGAAGAGCAGCTATTGAACCCAAAATAGGGCACTTAAAACAGGATCATCGATTAAGTCGTAATTTTTACAAAGGAGTTAAGGGTGACAACATCAATGTAATGCTTGCTGCGGCAGGCATGAACTTCAAACGCATAATGAATAAGTGGAAATTAAACCCACTTCTCTTTTTGGCGCATCTTTTTGAAACCATTTTTAGCCGCCTCAAAAACACAGACGTCTCGTTTTTCAATTTTCAATCCTTGAAATTGAGTTTTTAAGGGACGACTACTTAGGAAAAGTTTTATGAGAAGAATATCTTTTTCACAACGAAGGCTCCTGCTGGCTCAAACAATGAAAACTTCCCAGCCCCCAGATGATATCGACTGAGTCAATTCCAACTACTTCACGTTCCGGGAACGCTTTCTGAATAATTTCCAAAGCCTTGTGATCATTTCTGCATCTGAAGGTGGGAGTGATCACATACTTATTGGCGATATAAAAATTAGCGTAAGAGGCAGGAAGCCGTTGACCATCATATTCAACAGGTGAGGGCATTGGTAATTCAATTATAGTGAGTTGCTTTCCATTCAGCAATCTCATTTTCTTAAGTTCTTTTAAATTCTTTTGAAGAGGATGATAGTTCTCATCTGATTTATTTTCTTCTACTACAGTAAGAACTGTATCCGAATTTACAAATCGGGTGATGTCATCAATATGGCCATCCGTATCATCACCGATTATTCCATCGCCAATCCAAAGCACTTGTTCAACTCCATAATAATTGATCAGATATTCTTCAATCTGCTGCTGATTAAGATGAGGATTGCGATTCTTGTTGAGAAGACACGCTGTGGTAGTCATTAATGTGCCGGCACCATTGAATTCGACAGAACCACCTTCCATTACAATTCCAGGATTGAATACGTGCAATCCCATGTCTTTTCCAATTAATGTTGGAATTGCATCATCCAGATCAAACGGAGGGTATTTTCCGCCCCAGGCATTATAACCCCAATCAACAATTGCCCTCTTCTTTTCTTTTCTGTTAACAAGAAACGCAGGCCCATGATCACGACACCACGCATCGTTCGTGGGATTCAAATGTAATTTTATTTGTGAAAGATTGGAATCGGCATCTTTAAGATGTTCCAGCACTTTTACTTTCATGGCTTCATCCGCTATGTTGATATTTACTTTCTCCGATTCAGCAAGCTTCTTTACAAAGAATGAATACGCTGGATAGATAGTTTCTATTTTACCAGGCCATGAAGCCTCCTTGTGCGGCCAGCTAAGCCATGTTGAATCATGTTTCTCAAATTCTGCGGGGAAGTGGAAACCTAGTTGCTTGGGTGTTTGTATCATTCTGTATCAAAGTTCTGGGTTCTATGTTCTATGTTCTGGGTTCTATGTGCTAAGTGCTGATGTTCCATAACATACAACCCAGGATTTGGAACATTTCAATTCTCGTCAATGTATCGACTCGTAATTGGCTGATATGAATCAATTCTCCGGTCCCTTAGGAATGGCCAGTGAGTTCTGTATCGATCGCTCTTATCCATATCCAGCTCCTGAACGTGAATTTCTTCCAGATCATGTGATGCTTTGTATAACAGTTTTCCAAATGGATTTGAAACAAAAGAACCTCCCCAGAATTTCATTGGGCCCTCTATCCCAACCCTATTTACAGAAACAACATACACGCCATTCGCAACAGAGTGCGATCGCTGGATTGTTTGCCATGCATTGTATTGCTCTTCGTTAGTCTCCTCATTCTGAGTGGTTGCCCATCCAATAGCAGTAGGGTAGAAGAGTATCTCAGCACCCATGAGTGCTGTAATGCGGGCTGCTTCAGGATACCATTGATCCCAGCAGATCAATACACCAATCGTAGCATATTTCGTTTTGAAAACTTTATAACCGAGATCACCAGGAGTGAAGTAGAATTTCTCATAATAACCGGGATCATCCGGGATGTGCATCTTGCGATACTTGCCCAAGTAATTACCATCGGCATCAATTACTGCTGTTGTGTTGTGATAAAGTCCTTCTGCACGTTTTTCGAAAAGAGATGCAATGATTACAACATTTAATTCTTTCGCCAGCGGTGAAAGGTAATCTGTGGAAGGCCCTGGAATTGATTCCGCGAGCCTGAAGTTGTCGTAATTTTCTTCATCGCAAAAATATAACGACGTGAACAATTCCTGTAAACAAATGATCTGCGCACCGTGTTTGGCAAGTTCAATAATTCGGTGTTTTACCTTATCAAGATTTTCCTGAGGTGCAGCGCTGCATGACATCTGTACCATTCCAACGTTTACTTTTCTGCTCACAATTAAAAAATTTAGGCAAATATAGTTTAATGAAAAATTAAAAATGAAGGAATGAAAAGTGTGTAGAGAATTTGAAGCTGCATGAGAAATATGCTTTACGACGCTCTTTGACAACTCTGGTGGAATAGGTCTGTGGTTTGTTCAAAAGGAAGTACATAAATCATCGTGTTTTACCTGGTTTAAGACATTATTAGTTCCTTGCTCTCTGAGCATTAATAAGCTATCGCAACCGTTTGAAACGTTTCATTTTAACTGTTTTCTCCTTATTTTTGACATCTTAAACATATAACTTCTCCTCCAATGT
>Ga0123336_10000717_pt1 | contig 32234 bp, 28 predicted proteins | sample SSSSmetaG_FD_96466 | JGI IMG/M metagenome (GOLD analysis project Ga0123336, IMG submission 96466) | Glacier valley bacterial and archeal communities from Borup Fiord, Nunavut, Canada, to study Microbial Dark Matter (Phase II) - ​SSSS metaG | ecosystem: Environmental > Aquatic > Freshwater > Ice...
CAGGTAGATCGCTTTCACATTGACCGCGAGGATGCGGTCGAACTCGGCCTCGGCAAGTTCTTCCATCGGCTGCGGCACATGCCCGATGCCGGCGTTGTTGACGAGGATGTGCAGGCCGCCGAACTGCGCCTCGGCTGCGTCGAGCATGGCGGCCACGTCGGCCGCGCGCGTCACATCGGCATGCACGCTGCGGGCGTTGTTACCGAGCGATGAAGCCACGCGCTCGGCGGCGGCCGCATCGCGGTCGGCGACGATCACCTGCGCGCCCTCGGCAACGAACTTGCGCGCGATGCCTTCACCGAAACCGGAGCCCGCGCCGGTGACGACGGCGACCTTGCCTTCGAGTCTCATGGGGTTGGTTCCTCGGGTTGATGATGGACGCTGGCGTGGTCAGCCTCGAAGGCCCGTCAGCCCCAGTGCATGGATCGCGATGAACGCAAACATGTTCATGACAACGGTGCCCCAGAACGCCGAGCGGAAAGCGGCCTTGTTCGACTTGTGGCGCAGCACCTGCTGCGCCACTAATGCGCCGGGCCAGCCGCCCGCGAGAGCGATCACGTGCAACGTGTTCTCCGAGACGCGCCAATGGCTGGCGACGGCTGCCTGCTTGTCCACAGCATAGACGACGAAGGCGACCACGCTGCCCGCCACGTAGGCGAATGCGAACCACGCCGAAACGCGCCACACCATGTGTGCCGCCGTGTAAACCACGAGCAACAGCGGAATCGCGAACAGGCTCAAGGTGCCCCATTGCGCAGGCGAATTCCGCCGCGGCGACGCGGCGCGGCGAGCCCTCCGAAAGGCCTCGACGTTCTTCGCGCGCTTCTTGCCTTCGCCGTTGAGTTCGACCTCGAACGTCACGCGTTGGCCCGTGAGCGGCCGGGCCTGGCGGGATGCAAATGCCTTGATGTGAACGAACACCGGATCGCCCCCTTGCGATGCTTCGATGAAGCCGAACCCGCGCTCGTCGTTCCAGGTCTGGATCACGCCGTCGAATCGCATGCGTTGCGTCACCCGCTCACGTCAGCCGTGGAACATCGCCACAGTCTTCAGCGTCGAGAAGCCGTACAGCGCCTCGAAGCCTTTCTCGCGCCCGTGGCCCGACAGCTTGACGCCGCCGAACGGCAGCTCCACGCCGCCGCCGGCGCCGTAGTTGTTGATGAAGACCTGCCCGCATTTCAGCGCATGCGCCAGGCGCATCTGGCGCGCGCCATCACGCGTCCACACGCCCGCCACCAGGCCGAAGGCGGTGCCGTTGGCGATGCCCAATGCTTCTGCCTCGCCATCGAATGCGATCAGCACCTGCACCGGGCCGAAGATCTCCTGCTGCGCGAGCGCATGGTCGGCCGGAACGTCGTCGAACAGCGTCGGGCGCACGTAGTGACCGCCGGCCGGCAGGTCGGCGGGCAGAACGGCTTGCGCAGCGATGCGCAGGCCGCTGTCGCGCGCCAGCGCGAGGTAGTGCTCGACCACGTGCTGCTGGCGCTGCGAGATCACGGGGCCGATGTCGGGGTCGCCCAGCGCCGCACCGACGCGCATGGCGCGGTACCGCTCGGCCATACGCTCACGCACCTCGACGAACACCGCACGCTCGACGAGAACGCGCGACGCCGCCGAGCACGTTTGCCCCGCGTTCTGGATGCCGGCGTTCACGAGGCTGGGCAATGCCGCGTCGAGGTCGGCGTCCGCGAATACGATCTGCGGGCTCTTGCCGCCCAGCTCCAGCGTCACCGGCACCGCGTTTTTCGCCGCCGCCGCCTGCACCAGCGCGCCGGTGGCCACCGAGCCGGTGAACGAGATGTGCCGCACCTGCGGGTGCGCGGCCAGCGCCGCGCCGGCCTCGTCGCCCAGGCCGGTCACCACGTTCAGCGCGCCGGCGGGCAGGCCGCAGTCGAGGGCGATGCGGGCAAAGGCCAGCACCGTGAGGCAGGCTTCCTCGGCGGGCTTGAGCACGCAGGCATTGCCCATCGCGAGCGCGGCGCCGACGCTGCGGCCGACGATCTGCATCGGGTAGTTCCAGGGCACGATGTGGCCGGTCACACCGTGCGGTTCGCGCAGCGTCAGCGCCGTGAAGCCGGCCTGGAACGGCAGCGTTGCGCCATGCACCTTGTCGGCCGCGCCGCCGTAGAACTCGAGGTAGCGCGCCAGGGCCACGGCATCGGCGCGGCCCTGCTTCAGCGGCTTGCCGACGTCGAGCGCTTCGAGGTGCGCGAGCAGGTCGACGTTCTCGAGCACCTTGCGGCCGATCGCGCCGAGCAGCCGGCCGCGCTCGGCGGCGGTGCAGCGGCCCCAGGCACCGTCGAGCGCGGCCTGCGCGGCGGCCACTGCGGCATCGATGTCGGCCGCAGCACCGCGCGCAATCGGCGCCAGGTCAGAGCCGTCGGACGGGTTGCCGAGCATCAGCGTGGCGCCCGTGGTGGCGCGGCGCCATTCGCCACCGATGAGCAGCAGCGAGGCGTCGAACGGGATGGCGGCTGGGGTAGCGAAAGGGATCGGGAAGCTCATGTCGGATCGGCAGAAGTGGCCCACGCCCAGTATGCCGCCGCGCGTCGCTTGCGACGAGGGTGGAAGCGAGGGTCGAAGCCGGCCGCGCCCTTCACGGCAGCCGCGGCCACAACACCCACAACCGCAGTGCCTGCTTCATGCGGCCGGCCTGCGCTTCGGCGTCGGCGCCCCAGCCCCAGAAGTAGTCGGCCCGCACCGCCCCGGTGATGGCGCTGCCGGTGTCCTGCGCCATCGCCGAACGGCGGAGCAGCGTGTTCGTCAGCGGCTCGGTCGTGTCCAGCCACACCGGCGTGCCGTACGGAACGCTCTGCGGGTCGACCGCGATGCTGCGCCCCGGCGTCAGCGGCACGCCCTGCGCGCCCTTCGGGCCGAGCTGCGCGTCGGGCAGTGGCTCTTCGCGGAAGAACACGACACGCGGGTTGCTCCACAGCAGTTCGTTGATGCGCTTCGGGTTGGCGCGCGCCCACGCCTTGATGGCCGGCCACGAGGCTTGCGCCGGTGCCAGTTCGCCCTGCTCGATGAGCCAGCGGCCGACCGATTTGTAGGGCTGGTCGTTGTGCGCCGCGAACGCCACGCGCACCAGCTTGCGGCTGCCATCGGGCTCGGTGATGGTCAGGCGCCCCGAGCCCTGGATCTGCAGGATCAGCGCGTCCAGCGGGTCACCCACGTAGGCGATGGCCCGGCCTGGCAGCGCGGCGCGCGCGGCGGGCAGGGTGTCGAGCTGCTGGCGCGTCCAGTAGGGCTTGCGCACGGCCAGGTCGGCGGGCGGCGCATAAAGCGGAACACGGGCCTCGTTGCGAGGCAGGCGTGACGCCTCGACCAGCGGCTCGAAGTAGCCGGTGATCAGGCCTTCGGCGGCGCCATCGAGCGCTTCGACGCGGTACGGCTGCAGGCGCTGCAGCAGCCAGGCGCGTGCGGCCTCGTCGCTGAACGACGGCAGGGTGGCGCTGCGAGCCTCGGTGCACACGCCGACCCAGCCGGGGGCGGGCCGTTCGCAACCGCGCAGCAGGCCGGGCCACAGCTCGGCGCTGCGGTCTTGCTCCCAGCCCGGCAGGTCGGCCCAGCGGACTGGCACCCAGCGTGCGCGCGGGCGCAGGATGGCCGCGAGGCCCAAAGGCGCGTCGGTGGCGGCCGGTGCGGCAGTGGACGGAATGGGCAAGGGCGCGGGCACCGGCGAGGGGGCGGGCGGTGGCGTGGCGCAGCCTGCCAGCCACCCTAGAATCGCGCTCGCCAGGAGTGCATGCAGCACGCTGCGGCGCACTGGGAGCGAAGTCGACATGTGGGTCATCCTGTTGGAGGCATTCGCGGCCGGGCTGGTGTTCGTGCTGATCGTGTGGTGGACGATGTTCTCGGGCCGCAAGGGCGGCGAGCGCCGCGACGACAACACCGACTGAAGCACTGCCGCGCCGGCGTGAGCGCGTTGTTACCCACGCGGCGGCAACACGAACGACATCGGTGCGCGCCACAGGCGTGATCGGATCGCCCGGTAGATGCGGCTGCGGTCGGCCAGGCGAATGCCGCGTGAACGCAGCGCGACGCGGAACGCGAACAGGAAGCTCACGCCCACGTTGAGCAAGCCCGTGGCCACCACGCCCGCCACGCACCACCAGAACGCGCTCGTCAACGTGATGCCAGAGCCGAGCGTGCCCACGGCAGCCGCCAGTTGGCCGGTCGACAGGGTCACGTGCCGCACCTCGATCGGCGCTCCGAAGAACTGCGCCACGGTCGGCACGAGCCCGAGCATCATGCCCAGCGAGATGTTGGCCGCGAAGCCCGACACGTTGGCGCGCCAGTACGCTCCCCAGCGGGCAGCGCGGGCGGCACCGAGGCGCGCCACGATGCGCGGGTTCCAGGCGATGGCGCTGTCGAGCCGGTGCCACACGAACCAGTTCTCGGCCCAGCCGGCGATCAACGAGCTGGCGAACAGGAGGATGCCGGTGAACGCTGCGAAGACGGCCGTCGGCCCGAGCAGCGTGATCGATGTCAGCACGTGCTCGGCATCGGCGCGCCCGAGCAGCGGCGCACCGAACACCGCGCGACAGCCGTACTGCACCGCCAGCACGACCGGCACCACCGCCGCGAGGTTGCCGAAGATGCCCGCCGCCTGCGAGCGGATCAGGTGGGCCACTTCATCGACGAAGGCTTCGACGTTCGGGTCGGCTGCGGCGGCGGTGGCAGTGGCGGTGCCATCTGGCGTGGTGGCGTGTGCGAAGGTAGTCAAAGGCGCAGGTGCCGTGTCATCCACCGCGCGGCCAATGCCCGCCAACTGCGCGGCCATCGCCGGGGCCGTCATCGCCGGCTGCTTGGTGGCCACGGTGAAGTGCAACAGCTGTACCACCACGAAGCTGGCCGCGTAGTTCACGCCGGCCCAGAAGCCGCCCCAGAACGGCGCCAGTGCCAGCGCCAGGATCGCGAACTTGAGGAAGGTGGTGACGGCCAGCACCGCGCCGCCACCGGCTGCCGCCAGCAACATGTGGCGGTACTCGCTGCGCGTGCGGGTGATGTAGTGCTCGCCGGTGGCGGCGCTGCGCTCGGCCACCTTGCGCGCCAGCATCGAGTAGTGGCGTGACAACAGCGTGCGGATGCTGCGCCGCGCATCGGCCGTTCGCACCAGCTCGGCCAGCAGCCGCGTCACTTCGCGGGCCGGCTCGGTGCTGACGACGCAGTTCAGCAGCGCCTCGATGCGGTGGGTGCGTTCGCGCAGCTGGTCGACCGCGAAGACGATGTCGACCGACACGCCATGCGATTCCAGGTGCTCGTGCACGCTGTCGGCCGCGAGGCGGCACTGTTCGAGCAGGGCGCGCAGGTACTGCGCCTCGCGCAGCAAGGCGGCGTGGTTCAGGCTCTCGGTCGGCGTGCGCGCATCGGGCGCCGAGCTCAGGGCATGGTCGCTCACGGCCTCGGCCACCCGCGCCAACTGGCGGAACGGTTGGTCGGTCAGCAGCTCGGGGCTCATGCGCATGCGCAGCGCACCATTGAACCCCGCAGTGCGCACGGCGCTGGCGAGGAACACCATCGCGTCGAGGAAGGGCCGCCGCCAGGCGCCGTCAGTCGCGGCCGGGCGCGCATAGCGACGGATGCGGTCGAGCGTGGCGTCGTCCAGTGCGAGCAGCCACTCGGCGTCGTCCGCGTTCGGGAACAGCAGCGCGAACAGCTCGCCCAGGTCGGGTGTATCGGGCGACACGGGCAACACGCGCGCGCGCAGCCGCCGGCCGAGCTCGCCCCACAGGTCCATGCGCGGCGCGAAGCCGAAGTCGGCGAGCAGCGCGATGCTGTCCACCTCGTCCCAGAAGCGCACCAGCAACTCGGCCACGCGCGCCTGGTATTCGGGGTTGCGCTCGAGCACGCCGAGCAGGTGCTTCAGGCGCAGCGCGGGCCTGGGGGTTCGGGTGGGGTCGGCCTGCGCCTCCACAGGCGCGTGGCGCAGCCATTCGAGCAGGCGGATCAGCCACAGGTGCCGCTCCGCGAGCGTGGCCTTGGGGTCGGCTGCGTTGAGCAGCGCAGTCAGGTCCCAGGGCGACTTGGTCGGCATCAGTGCAGCGCCGAGGCGATGGTCAGGCCGAACTCGGGAACGACCGCGTTGAAGGCGCGCGCGTCTTCGGTGATGCAGAAGAACGTGCCGCGCATCGTGCCCTGCGGTGTGGGCAGGCGGGTGCCGCTGGTGTACTCGAAAACCTCGCCGGGCTGGAGCACGGGCTGGTGGCCCACCACGGCCAGGCCACGCACTTCATCGGTGTGACCGTTCGCGTCGGTGATGATCCAGTGGCGCGCGATGAGCTGCCCGGTCACGTTGCCGGTGTTGCGGATGGTCACGGTGTAGGCGAACGCGTACTGGCCCTTCGCGGCGTCGGTCTGCTCGGGCAAGTGGCGCACGGCCACCGTGCTGGTGAATTCGGACTTGGGGGATTCGGCTTTCGACATGCGGCGCATTCTAGGGAGCCGACTTTGACCTTTGATGCGCCTCCTAGAATCGCCGCAAACTACGGTGTCACACATGCGCAGCTACCGCATCGCCCCCAGCATCCTGTCTGCCGATTTCGCCCGCCTGGGCGACGAGCTTGGAGCTGTCATCAAAGCCGGTGCCGACTGGATCCACTTCGACGTCATGGACAACCACTACGTGCCGAACCTGAGCTTCGGCCCGATGGTGTGCGCGGCGTTGCGCAAACACGCGGTGCGCGCCGATGGCACCCAGGTGCCCATCGACGTGCACCTGATGGTGCAGCCGGTCGATGCGCTCGCGCTCGAGTTCGCGAAGGCCGGTGCCGACCGCATCAGCTTCCACCCCGATGCGAGCCAGCACGTCGACCGCACGCTGCAGGTGATCCGGAGTGCCGGCTGCAGCCCGGGCCTGGTGTTCAACCCCGCGCAGCCGCTCGACGTGCTCGAATGGACCATCGACCAGCTTGACCTGATCCTCGTGATGAGCGTGAACCCCGGCTTCGGCGGGCAGAGTTTCATCCCCGGTGCGCTGAAGAAGATCGAGCAGATCCGTCGCCTCATCGACGCGAGCGGGCGCAACATCTGCCTCGAAGTCGACGGCGGCATCAAGGCCGACAACATCCGCGCGGTGGCCGATGCAGGCGCCGATACGTTTGTGGCCGGCAGCGCGATCTTCGGCCAACCGGACTACAAGGCGGTGATCGACGCGATGCGGGCCAGGCTGGCGGGCTGAGTGGGTTGGCATCATTCGCTGCCGCCAACTCCGCCCGCCGCGCAGTGCGGAGCTGGGCCGTAAACCAGCACGCAAGGAGAAAACACATGTTCGGATTTGGAAAGTCAGCCATCACAAAGCTGTGATCAATCTTTTCGCGCTTCAGTTTGAGGCGCTTGGCCTGCCTGAGGCAACAGCTGTTGTTCAAAGCACTGTGCTTGTTGACGAAGTACTCTCCGAGATTCGTGCCAACGGCGTTGATCCCTTCAAAACCACGCAAGGCGATGAATACGCGAGCCGCGAACAGTTCACTGTGCCGCGCCAGAACGAGGGCATCACTCTCAATGACATACGGGCTCATTGGAACAGGCCACTTCTTGTCGTATTCACCGAGGCCAAGATGCGGGAGAAGCTAGCGGCTTTCGCGCTGTATATCGTGAACAACAGGGTAAAGCACTCGAGGATGCGGCCAGAACGTACGCGAAGGTAACGCCACAGTATGGCAACCCGAAAGCATGGGATGCCTTCGATCCAGCTAACGTGGGGCTTCGGCAAGTTGACTCACCAATTTGCCTCGAATTCGCGGGTCGAATAGAAGCGTGGCGCGCCAATACGCCAGAGAACGAGATCGCCTAGCTTGTCGAACTGCATGGCTCCTTCAATGCGCTTGTTCGGCACTTGGTTTCCGCGAAGTCAATCTAGTGCCTGGCCGCAGTTCCCCAGCGCCTTCTCTACCCAATTTCGCCAGCTTGCAGCGACTGAGGCATCCCTTCCATCGCGGGGACGTTGCAAACGTTGGTGCTTTTTGTTCGAACGCCACCAACGGCTCAGCAAAGGCGCGCCCGGGCGGGTGGCAGCGCGCCTGTGAGGCGCTGAGGAGCGCAGGGCTTTCGGCCGCGCGCGCAGCGCGCTTCGTAAACTGACTGTCGCCGATTGTTTGAACGCAGCGACGCAGGAGCGAAGTGAGTTCGGCGACGGCCGAGAGACCGAGCACCGGAAGGAAGTCGATGTACCCATCGACCGCCGAACCGAAGCGCTGACGCCTGCCCGGGCGCGCCTTTGCCGTGCCGACTTGCGAATGAAGCGGGCGCCAAGGCGAACGCGCCACCCTATCGCAAGTGTGATGCGATCAAACCCAACGCGTCATGAGCGCCGCGCGCGCTGCAGTGGCACAGCGTCAAGCTGCGTCGGCCGGGAGCAGGGCCAGCACGTCCGGTGGCAACGCGCTGGCGCGCCTGGGCTTGATGTCTGCATCGAAGAGCGCAGTAGCCAGAAGCTGCTCGCGGTCCTCGATGGCGGCGATGAACCCTTTGGCGCCGTCCATGGCCTTGAACGCGTCGAACCCGGCTTCCAGAAAGGCCTGCAGCTTGCCCAGGCCAGCCGCCTGTGCGGCGGCTCGCATGAGGCGCAGGCTGCCGCGAATCCAGCGCCGCCGCGTGATCAGGTCCAGGCTGCCCGCCACCCGAACCGTGAGCGCGATCTGCTCGGTGCGGTCGCTGCGGTGGCTTGTTGCCTGCCACGCCAATGCATACGCGAGGGCGGTGACCGGCTCACGGTCCAGCGCTTCGCCCATGACGGAGTCGAGCCGCTCCGACAAGGCATGCAGCTGCGCCAGCATGGCCACGGTGCGCACGATGTCCTGCGGGAAGATGCGTGTCAGCGTCGGCACCACGCGAGCGAACTGCTGGTCGCGAACATGGAAGTCTCCTGGGCCGTAGAGCTCGTCCAGAAAGAACTGCGATGCGGGCCGATAGCGCTTCGAGGCGAGCATGTCGGCATACGTATGCGCGAACCGCCGCTGCTGGTACGCCTTGATCGCTTGCACGCGTTCCGCCAGGCCGGCTGTCGCGACGCGGCGGGTGCGCTCGTCTTGCACGAGGCGCAGGCTGTGGTGGATCGAGGCGGGGCTGAGCGGCATGGCCGGGAGTCTGCCGCATGGGGCGGTAGCATGCCGAATGCTTGCCCGACTTCAGCAGATCACGGTGTTCCTTTTGCTGACGGCATGCCTCGCGTGGGCCGGGTGGTTCATTCGCGCCGGCCACCCGTTCTGGGCTGCCGCCGGCGTTGTGTTGATCGCATTCGGCTACGCCGGGTTCCTGGGCCTGGAGTTCGTGCTGCTCGGCTTGATCGGCCGCGCTCTGCCTGCGGTGCCGGTGCCCACCGCGCGCCAGTTGCTGGCCGCGTGGTGGGCCGAGGTGCAGGAAGCGCCGAAGGTGTTCTTCTGGCGCCAGCCGTTCCGCTCGAACGCCGAACCCGACTCGCTGGACGGTGCGCGCGCAGGCCAGCGCGGCGTGTTGCTGGTGCACGGCTTCGTCTGCAACCGGGGCCTCTGGAGCCCGTGGATGCAGCGCCTGCGCGCCCAGGGCATTCCGTTCGTCGCGGTCAACCTGGAGCCGGTGTTCGGCTCGCTCGACGACTACACCGGCACCATCGACGCGGCGGTGCACCGCCTCGAAGCGTGTACGCAAATGCCGCCGGTGATCGTCGGCCACAGCATGGGTGGCCTGGCGATGCGCGCATGGCTGCGCGACAGCGCCAACCATGCGCGGGTGCACCGCCTCGTCACCATCGGCACGCCGCACCAGGGCACGTGGCTGGCGCGCTTCGCGCTTACGCGCAACGGCCGGCAGATGCGCCTGAACAGTGCGTGGCTGAACCGGTCTGAAGCCAGCGGCGAGCAGGCTGCGTTCCGCCACTTCACGTGCTTCTACGGGCACTGCGACAACATCGTGTTCCCCGCGCTCACCGGCACGCTGCCCGGTGCCGACAACCGGCACATCGCCGGCACCGCGCATGTGCAGATGGCGTTCCACGCGGCGGTGTTCAGCGAGGTGCAGGCGTGGTTGCGGCCCGGGCCCGGCGCAGCTTGAGCCCCCACACGGGTCAATCGATCGGGTCAAACCACCCGGTCGGTCGGCAGCCGGGCATGGGCCGCCAGCTCGCCAGCCGTGCCGACGCGCTCGTACACCGGTGTGAAGTCGGGCGCGGTCGCTTCGAACAACTGGCGGAACGAGTCGACCACGAAGTAAGTGGCCTGGAAGGTGTCGATCTTGTAGCGGGTACGCATGATGCGTTCGAGGTCGAACCCGAGGCGCTGCGGCTGCGCGCTGGTGACGCTGTGGCGCAATTCGCCGGCCGACGACAGGATGCCCGCCCCGAACGCGCGCAGGCCCGCAGGCGTTGCGATCAACCCGAACTCGACCGTGTACCAGTAAAGGCGCGCGAGGTACTCGCACGACTCCAGCCGGCTCGCCTTCAGGCCGCCCGCGCCGTAGGCCTGCATGTAGTCGGCGAACATCGGGTTGAACAGCAGCGGCACGTGGCCGAACAGGTCGTGGAACACATCGGGCTCGACCACGTAGTCGAACTCTTCGGGTTGGCGGATCCACCCCGTGACCGGGAACCGGCGCTGGCTCAGCAGCGAGAAGAAAGCCTCTTCCGGGATCAGCCCCGGGACAGTCACCACCTCCCACTTCGTCGCCTTGTAGACGCGTTCGCTCAAGCTCTCGAAACGCGGGATCTGTGCCGGCGCGCCGAGGAACTGCACCGCGTCGATGAACTCTTCGCACGCCAGGCCGGGCAGCTGCGCGGCCTGGCGCTCATAGAGGCGGCGGTACAGGTCGTGGTCGGCGGCGGTGTAGGCGGCCCAGTTCTGCTCGCAGGTGTAGTCGGGCCGCGCGCCGGCATAGTCGCCGCGCGGGGTGCGGTCGCCTTGCCCGTAGGTCACCGGCGCGGCGCCGATGTTCACGCTGCGTGCGGGCATGCCTGCGGTCGTCGAGGGGACGGAGTTCATGGAGTCACCGCGCTGGCTCGGCGCTGAGCACGCCGCGCCGCACCTGGTCGAGTTCGATGCTCTCGAACAGCGCGCGGAAGTTGCCTTCACCGAAGCCTTGATCGCCCTTGCGCTGGATGATCTCGAAGAAGATCGGCCCGATGACGGTCTGCGTGAAGATCTGCAGCAGCAATTCATTCGGTGCGCCCTGGTGCGTGGCGCCATCGATCAGGATGCGCAGCCGCTTCAGCTCATCCACGTTCTCGCCGTGCGCGGGCAGGCGCTTGTCGATCAGGTCGTAGTAGGTCGCGATGGTGTCCTGGAACATCACGCCGCCGGCGCGCATGTGGCTGACTGCCGCATAAATGTCGTCGGTGCCCATCGCGATGTGCTGGATGCCTTCGCCGTGGTACAGGTCCAGGTACTCGGCGATCTGGCTCTTGTCGTCGGAGCTTTCGTTGATCGGGATGCGGATCTTGCCGCATGGGCTCGTCATGGCCTTGCTTTTCAGGCCCGTGAGCTTGCCTTCGATGTCGAAGTAGCGCACCTCGCGGAAGTTGAACAAGCGCTCGTAGAAGTCGGCCCACTCCTTCATGCGGCCGCGGTGCACGTTGTGCGTCAGGTGGTCGATGTAGGTCAGGCCGCTACCGGCCGGCTTTGCCACGGCGCCTTCGATGGGCATGAAGTCCACGTCGTAGATGCTGATGTTGCCGATGGCGCCTGCCGGCGCGCCGCCCTTGCCGTGCCAGCGGTCGACGAAGTAGATCAGGCTGTCGCCGATGCCCTTGATCGCGGGAACGTTCAGCTCCATCGGCCCGGTGTGGTTGTCGAAGCCCCAGGCGCCGAGGTCGAGCGCTCGCTCGTAGGCCTGCTTCGCGTCGTTCACACGGAACGCCATCGCGCACACGCTCGGGCCGTGCTGGCGCGCAAAGCGCTGCGCGAACGAGTTCGGCTCGGCGTTGATGATGAAGTTGACTTCGCCCTGCCGGTACAGCGTGACGCTCTTCGTGCGGTGCTTCGCGATGGCCGCGAAGCCCATCGTCTCGAACAGGCGGCCGAGCGCCACGGGGTCGGGTGCGGCGTACTCGACGAACTCGAATCCGTCGGTGCCCATCGGGTTGTCCCAGGGAGTGAATTGCATGCTGGCTCCGTCGCGATTTTGGTTGGTGCCGCAGGCTGCAGCAGCTGCGCACACTGTAGGTTGGGCGGCTCGCCGCTTTATTGCAAGTTCAGGCCCGAGAACGCGTGGCAACGCACGATTGCTGCAAAATGAAAATCATGGACACCTCAAAACAGCTTGACGTAATCGATCGACGCATTCTTCGCGCGTTGCAAGCCGACGGCCGGATGATCTACGACCAGCTCGCCGTCGAGGTCAGCCTGTCGCCGTCGGCGACGCTGCGCCGGGTCAAGCGGCTCGAAGAGTCGGGCGTGATCATGGGTTACGTGGCGATCGTGTCACCCGAGCGCGTGGGCTGGGGCCTGACGGCCTACCTCAACGTCCGGCTTGAGAAGCATTCCGAGGTGCACAAGCGCAACCCGATGGACCTGTTCCGCGCTTCCGTGCAGGCCTGGCCCGAGGTGGTGGAGTGCGCCGCGCTGACCGGCGAGATGGACTACCTGCTGCGCGTGGTCGTGCAAGACATGGCGCACTACTCGCGCTTCATCATGGACACGCTGCTAAAGCACCCGAGCGTCGAAGACTGCAAGACGAGCTTCGTGCTCGACCGGGTCAAGAACACCACGGCCGTGCCGGTGTGAGGCTGGGTGCGGGGTGCGGGGTGCGGGGTGCGGGGCTCGGGGAGCGTCGCGGCGGGCGGCACCCGTCGGGGGCTCATGCTGTGGCGGTCGTCGCTGCGCGCCGACTCCATTTGCCTTGGCGCTTGCAAGCGCCAAGGCGTTCGCCAGTCACAGAACAGTCCGCAGGGACTGGTCTGTGTCCTGGCTCACTGCCATCGGCCCGAGGTCGCGCCACGAACTCACTTCGCTCCTGCGTCGCTGCGTTCAAACAGTCGTGGCGAGTCAGATTACGAAGCGCGCTGCGCGCGCCGACCTCGAACCTGCGCTCCTCATCGCCCAAGAAATCGCCCCCGCCGGATGCCGCCCGTCGCGAAGCCCACCGATGGGTTCTTTCCGCGAGCACCACAGGGGAGTCGATGGTCACATCGACCACCGAACCGAAGCGCTGACGCCTGCCCGGGCGCGCCTTTGCCACCCCGACTTGCCAGTGGAGCGAGCGCCGAGGCGAGCCCGCCTGATCGAGTGCCAATCGATATGAATCAACCCGCCACGTTGCGGTGGATCTGCGTGCCGGCGGGCACCGGCCAGCCGGCCTCGACGCCGTTGGCCGGTTGCGCCACGCGCTCGACGCGGCGCAGCGGCAGGGCCGAGAAGTTCTGGATCGTGTTGCCGAAAATCTTCCCGTTGCCGACGATGGTCATCACGTTGTCGGGCGTGACCATCGTGGTGCCGAAGAGGCCCAGCTCGCGCACCGTGCCCACCACCCCGGCCACGCTGACGAAGTCACCGACCTTGAACGGCCGCAGGATCGGCATGAAGGCCGCGCCGATGGCCACGCCCGCACCGGCCAGCATGGCCGCGAACGAGGTCGTCTGAATGCCGAAATAGCCGAGGATGCCGAGCGCCAGCGTCACGTTCAGCGCGATGGCGATGATCGAGCCGAGGTATTTGGTGAGCGTGGGGTCGACGCTGTTGCGCGTCATGCCGGCCTGCACCAGACTGATGGCCCGGTGGATGATCCATCGCCCGACCACCCAGAAGACGATGGCCGCCAGCACCTTGATGGCGAGTTCGGTGGCGGTGGTGCTCGGGAAGAGCATCAACGCGCTGATGTCCATGGTGTCGGGCCTTCTCGCGCATGGGCTTTGCGTGCATCAAGCCAGAATTGCCCCCGGCCCGGCCGCGTCGGCCAGCCCCTAGAAGGGCTGCGCTCGCGCAGCCGTCACGCTTCGTGCAGCAGCTGCAGCGTGGCGGCCGCGGAGATGTTGAGCAATGCCGCAATCTCGGCCACGTCGTCGGGAATGGCCGGGTTGTTCCAGCCGTGCGCGGTGTGTCGCGCCAGGCGCAGCGCGAGCGTCACGCTGCGCACGCTCGGGTGCTCGGCGTGGCGGTCGTCGCTGACACGCACCAGCAGCTCCGGCAGGCGCCATGCTTTCATCAAGGCCTGTTGCAGGTCGGGCAGTTCGATGTGCAGCACCGCCAGCTGCGCCGCGCTGGACCGCAGGGTCGGGTCGGCGTCTTGTTTGGCGCGAATCGCCAGCGCCAGCGCCGGTGCATGGCACCACACCAGGAGGTCGGCAAAGTCGTGCAGCAGCGCGGCCGCGTGGATCACCGGCGCGTCGTGGTCCATGCGGTGCACGGCAAAGCCGAGCGCGAAGTTCGCGGCGCGGTGGGAGCGGCGCAGCGTTTCCTGCAGGCCGTCGAGTGCCTCGGGCTGGTCGGCGAGCCAGTCTTCCACGGTGGGTTGCAGGCCGAAGGCGCGGAAGAACGGGCCGATGCCCATCATCACCAGTGCGGCGATCACGGTTTCGGTGTCGGTGACCATGCGCGCGCTCCGGTGGGTGCAGGCGTAAGCCAGCAGCTTGAGCGTCATCAGCGGGTCGCTGGCGATGAGCTCACCGAGGCTGTTCGCGTCTACCTGGTCTTCGTTGGCGCGCAGCGCCTCCAGTGCTTCGGAAGTTTCGGCGAGCACCGGGATGTCGGCGCCGTGCAGGTGCGCCGTCCATGCCGCCAGATCACGCGGCGCGTGGTCGAGCATGGCGGGGTGGGGAGGGGCGAGGAGGGTCATGGCGCGGTGGTGTTGGGGCGCGTGGTCGGGATGGGGCAACGACTCCGGCAACGGTCTTGGGTGGATATCGGCCGCAACCTCGCCCGCCTTGAGCGCCGCCGCGCCACCGTCACCACGCCGCCGCGTTTCAGACCGCGAGCATGTGCCCTTCGTCGGGCTTCATGGTGCCGCCCAGCAGCGCGGCATAGGTGGCTTCGACGGCCGCTTCGCCCCGGCCCTGCACCACCCGCAGCCACGGCTTGCCCGGCGCCGTGACCGGCACCATGAACGCTGCCCATGCATTGGCAATCTGCTGTTGCAGCCCGGCCGCACCCCAGTCGGCGTTGCGCTTCTTCACCTGCGCTGGCGCGAAGAACAGCACCGGGCGCGGCCCCGGCAGGCCTTTGCCGCTGCCCAGGTCGCTCCAGTGCGTGCCACCGACCGAGCAGCTGTAGGCGAGCGAATCACCGAGGTGCGTGTGCACGGCGGAGCGCACTTTGGTGCTGCCGCTGAAGTCGACGTAGACCGCGGGCGCATCGGCGGGCAGCGTGTTCACCGCGTCGTAGGTGAGCACCGAGTCGTAGCAGCCGAGCGCGGTGGTGAAGCCCACGTTGCCCGCTGATGTCAGGCCGATGACTTTGACCGCCGAAGTGGAGCCGCGGCGCCGTGCGAGGCAGAAGGCGGTGCCGTAGGCTGTCTTGCTCGACGCGCTCGACAGCACCACCGTGCGTGCGCCGAAGAAGCCGTTATCGGCCAGGAAGTCGTCGATCAGGAACGAGGTGATGAACAGCGGGCGCAGCAGCGCCTGTTCGGCCTCAAAGCCTGCGTCGTAAGCCGGGTCGGTGCTGCAGCGGTTGTACTGGTTGTAGACCGCATGCAGCTCGCGCCGGTGCTCGGCGCCGTCGAAGAAACCTGCGTCGCTGAGCCGCGCCGGCTGCAACACCACGTCGCTTGCGATGGGGAAGTAGCCGTAGAAGCGCTCGCCCACAGTCACGCCGGCGCAGCGCGACTCGGTGACGGTGCCGAAGCCCCAGACCGGGATGCAGCCGGTGGCGCCGCTCCCGGTCGGGAAGAAGCCCCAGTAGTTCATCGCGTCGCCGAAGGCCGCGTAGGTGATGTTGTTCGAGGTCAGCGCGAAGCTGTCGATGTGCAGGCGTACGGTGCCGTCTGCGAGGGGCATGGGCTCGGCATGTTCCCAGCGGGTGGCATGCAGGTCTTTGCGGTCGACGATGAAGCGGGTGGTCATGCGCGGTCTCCTGAACAGGTTCCTTGAAGGGTTCGGTGCGCCTCGGCAGGGCGCTCGCTACCATCGAGTATCGCGTTTGAGTTCGCGTTTGAACGGGGCGCCTTCCCACACACCATGAACACTGTTGCCTTGCCCGATGGAACGCTGCTGCCCGCCCTCGGCCTGGGCACCTGGCACATGGGCGAAGCGGCCGCGCGCCGCACCGACGACGTGGCCGCCGTGCGCTGCGCCATCGACATCGGCTACCGCGTGATCGACACCGCCGAGATGTACGCCGATGGCGGCGCCGAACAGGTCGTCGGCCAAGGCGTGGCGCAGGCGCTGCGCGCGGGTGCGGTGACACGCGAACAGCTCTTCATCGTCAGCAAGGTGACGCCCCACAACGCCAGCCGCGCCGGCATGGCGGCAGCCTGCGAGCGCAGCCGCAAGCGCCTGATGCTCGACCACATCGACCTGTACCTGCTGCACTGGCCAGGCCCACACCCGCTGCGCGAAACGGTCGCCGCATTCGAAGCCTTGCAGGCTGATGGGCACATCCGCCACTGGGGCGTGAGCAACTTCGATACCGACGACCTGCGCGAGCTCACCGCCTTGCCCGGCGGCGCGCGCTGCGCGGCGAATCAGGTCTACCACTCGCTCAGCACGCGCGGTGCCGAGTTCGACCTGCTGCCGTGGCAGCGGCAGAAGCAGATGCCGCTGATGGCCTATTGCCCGCTCGACCAGGGCGACCTCGCCGCCGACGCCACGCTGTGCGGCGTGGCCGAACGCAGCGGCGTGACCGCATCGCAGGTGGCGCTGGCGTGGTCAACCGCGCAGCCTGGCGTCATGGCCATCCCGAAGACCGGGCGCGAGACGCACCTGCGCGAGAACTTCGCTGCGGCCGGGCTGGTGCTCGGTGCGGCCGACCTGGCCGAGATCGAGGCGCACTTCCCTGCGCCTCGGCGCAAGCGGCCACTGGCCATGCGCTAAACGCGTTCACAGCCGCCTCACACCGGCCACCCAGCCGACCAGTTGGCCGTCGAGGTACAGGGCACCTTCGGGTGCGCCGGCTTCGCTGTAGAACTCAAGCTGCGGCACGGTCTGCCGGCTGCGAACGGCCGGCCGCACGAGCCGGTGCGACAAGCGCGTGAGCATCGCGCTGGCGCTGCGCAGGCCGACAGCGGCAAGCTGAAGTGCGGCGTCGAATGCGGGGGAGCGTGGTTCGGTCACGCTGGCACGCAGGGTCTTCAAGGGGGTCATGGCAGTCTTCCTCCGGGTTCGCGCGGCACCGGGCCACGCGTCGATTCATGGGCTTTGTTTCAATCGGTCGAGTTCGCGCTGCATGGCGCGTGACGCTTGCTGGCGCATGGCGCCGCCGGCTGCGCGGTGGCTGCCGGCGTTGCGCAGACGCGCGAGGCGCGCCAACGGGTTGCGGGGCTTGAGGGCGTTGAGGGTGATCTTCATGAAGCTTCTCCTGTTGAACAGTGACGGGTGGCAGTGAACAGTGCGCGGGTGCGCCACAAAGCGAAACGGCCCGGTGCGTAAGCGACGCAACCCGGGCCGTTGGCGACTGAAGGCGTCGCGTGCGACGCCTTCAGCGTGGCGGTAGCCCAGGGGGCGCGCAGCGCGCAGCGGCGTGTGCCGGCGTGATCTGCATCGACGCATGCGCCGCCACATCGAAATGGGTGCACAGGACGGGTGTCGAAGAGAACGCAGGGAACATGAGGCGACTGGAGGATGAACGAGAGTGGAATGAGCGGGGTGTCGTTGCGGTAAGGCACTTCGCCACAACTTGCGCAAATGATAAACAATTGATTATCTTGCGCAAGGGGGTCATCCCACCTATTTCTAGGGGGTGCTCGGGGGAAGTGCGCTTTTCAGCGCTTCCGTTTCAACGGCGCCACAGCGGCTTGCGTCTTGCTCCACAGGTCGCGCCCGTCGTCGGTGGGCGCGGCCGGTTTGCTTGACGCAGTCTTCGCGCCGGTGGGCGGCTGCGGCACGAGCACCTCGCCGAGCAGGTCGAGCAAGCGGGTGCGCGCGCGCTGCGGGTGGCGGCGGTAGTAGGTCAGTACCAGGCCGACGATGAAACGCTCGTCGTCGTCTTGCGGCACGTTGCGCTGGGTGTCGTCGGGCGCTGCCGGCACGGTTGCCGGCGACGGTGCAGACGCCGTCACCGCGCTCCGGCTCGCGGCAGCCCAGCCCGGGGCGTGGCCGTGCGGCTCGTCCATCCAGCCGGCGGGCTTGCGGCACAGCTGTTCGAACTGCCGCGCCAGGCGTTCGCCGATCTGCCGCGAGCGGCCTTTGATCTGGCTCCAGTAGCTCGCCTGGATCTGCAGCTTCTCGGCGAAGCGGCCTTCCAGACCGCGCAGCGTGGCGGCGTCGGCGTGCTTCACGTTGGTGTGAACGAACTCGTCGAACAGGGCCAGTGCGTTGGCCAGGCGGATCTGTGCGACATCGCGCGGGCCGGGGTTCATGGGCTCGATGATAAAGCGGCGTTGCGCAGGCAGAAGCCGCCGGTCTTCGATGGAGAATGCCCGGCACGCTGCACCGCATCCCCACATTCCCACTCTCGCACCCGACCGCCATGAGCATCACCCTCGGAACCCCTCTGTCACCCCACGCCACACGCGTGATGCTGCTGGGCAGCGGCGAGCTCGGCAAGGAGGTGCTGATCGCCTTGCAGCGCCTGGGTGTCGAGACCATCGCGGTCGACCGCTACGAGAACGCGCCCGGCCAGCAGGTGGCGCACCACGCGCGCACCATCACGATGAGCGACCCGCAGCAGCTGAAGGCGCTGATCGAGGCCGAGGCCTTGAAGTCGAAGCACACCATGCTCGTCGTGCCCGAGATCGAGGCGATCGCCACACCCACGCTTGAAGCGCTGGAGGCCGCCGGCACGGTGCGCGTGATTCCCACCGCGCGCGCGGCACGCCTGACGATGGACCGCGAAGGTATCCGCCGCCTCGCAGCTGAGGCGCTCGGCCTGCCGACCAGCCCGTACATGTTCGCCGACTCGCTGGCCGAGTTGCGCTCGGCCATCGATGGTTCGGAAGACGGCGGCCAACGCCGTCAAGGCATCGGCTACCCCTGCATCGTCAAGCCCGTCATGAGCAGCTCGGGCAAGGGCCAGAGCCGGCTCGACGGCCCCGCCGACGTGCAGGCCGCGTGGGACTTCGCGATGGCCGGTGGCCGCGTCAGCCACGGCCGTGTGATCGTCGAAGGCTTGATCGACTTCGACTACGAGATCACGCTGCTCACGGTGCGCGCGCTCGGTGCCGATGGCAATGTGGAGACGCACTTCTGCGAGCCCATCGGCCATATGCAGGTCAGCGGTGACTACGTCGAGAGCTGGCAGCCGCATGCCATGCACCCGGCCGCGCTGCAGCGCTCGCGTGAGATCGCCAAGGCCGTGACTGACGACCTGGGGGCCGCACCGGCCGGCCGCATGCCCGGCCTTGGCCTGTTCGGGGTGGAGCTGTTCGTGAAGGGCGACCAGGTCTGGTTCAGCGAGGTCTCGCCGCGCCCGCACGACACCGGCATGGTCACGATGGTCACGCAGTGGCAGAACGAGTTCGAGCTGCATGCGCGGGCCATCCTCGGCCTGCCGGTCGACACCGCGCTGAAGAGCCCCGGTGCGAGCGCCGTGATCTACGGCGGCGTCGAGGCCAAGGGCATCGTGTTCGATGGCGTGGCCGACGCCCTTCGCGTGCCCGACACCGAACTGCGCCTGTTCGGCAAGCCCGAAAGTTTCAAGAAGCGCCGCATGGGTGTGGCTCTCGCGCATGCGGCCGACGTGACACTGGCGCGCGCCCGCGCCAAGGAAGCCGCCGCCTGCGTGAAACCCCGCGCGGCGGCCACGGGCCTTTGAGCCCGCCCGTTCGGCGAAATTGACGACAGCGACAACAACGACAAGGACGACATGGACGCGAATGCATGGTGGTGGCTGGTCGGCTCGGCAGGTCTCGTGGGCGCAGCGCTCGGCGGCTGGGCCGTGCAGCGCATCGCGCGCTTTCGAAACAGTCGTGCGTTGCTGCGCGCGACCGACGTGTTGCAGAAGCAGAACGCGGCGTTGGCGGATCAGCTGCGTGTGGCCGCAGCCCGCGCCCGGGCCGAAGTCGAACAACTGCGTCAAGCCCACAAGCGACAGTTGCAAGCGGCGCAGGCCGAGCCGCAGGCGGCCACTGCGCGTGCCGAGCAGCGCCTGGTGGCCGCCTACGAAGAACTCGATCGCCTGCGCCGGCAGGTGGCGGGCGCGCCGAATACCGAGCCATCGGGCCTGGGTGATGGCTTCGCGCCCACGCGGCCGATGCGCGACGGCATGTGATGCGCTCCAGCGATCGCCGCGTGCTTTCCCATCGCGTCAGCAGGCGTCAATCGTCGTCGCGCGCGACGTAAGCCGCCACCAGCTGCGCCTGCACTGAGGGCGGCACTGGCTCGAAGTGGCTCAGCTCCAGCGTGTAGTGGCCCTGGCCACCGGTCATGCCGTTCAGGCGCGCCTGGTAGCCGTTCAGCTCCGACAAGGGCACCTGCCCCGCCACCGACATGCCGCCACCGGGCAGCGCCTGCGTGCCGTTGACCTGCCCGCGCTTGGCCGACAGGTCGCCGGTGATGTCGCCCATGCTGTGCTCGGGCGCACTGATCTGCACCTTGACGATGGGTTCGAGCAAGATCGGCCCGGCCTTCTTCACCGCGTCGATGAAGGCCTTGCGGCCGGCCGTCGCGAAGGCGATGTCTTTCGAGTCGACAGAGTGCGACTTACCGTCATACACCGTCACGCGCAGGTCCTTGACCGGGTGGCCGGCGATCACGCCGCTGTCGAGCACCTGGCGCACCCCCTTCTCGACCGCCGGGATGTACTGGCCGGGGATCGTTCCACCCTTGACCTGGTCGACGAACTCGAAGCCCGCCCCGCGCGCCAGCGGCTCGACGCGCAGGAACACCTCGCCGAACTGGCCCGCGCCGCCGCTCTGCTTCTTGTGGCGGTGGTGGCCCTCGGCCGACGCGGTGATGGTTTCGACGTACGCGATGCGCGGCGTGCGTGTCGTCACCTCGCATTTGTAGACCTCCTGCATGCGCTCCAGCAGGGTGCGCAGGTGCAGCTCGCCCAGGCCGTACACGACCGTTTCGTTCGTGGCCACTACGTGCTCGACCTTCAGGCACGGGTCTTCGTCGACGAGCTTGTGCAGGATCTCCCACATGCGCTGCTCGTCTCCGCGCCGCTTCGGCTCGATGGCCAGGCCGTGCACCGGCACCGGAAAGGGCAGGGGCGCCAGATGCAGGTGCTCGTCTTCCGCGGCGTCGTGCAGCACCGCGTCGAAGTGCATTTCGTCGATCTTGGCCACGGCGCAGATGTCACCCGGCACACCGCGGGACACCTCCACGTGGTCCTTGCCTTGCAACATGAAGAGGTGGCCCACCTTGAAGGGCTTGCGGCCGTCGCCGATGCAGAGCTGGCTGTCGCGCGTGACGGTGCCCTGGTGGATGCGAAACACGCCCATCTTGCCGACGTACGGGTCGACCTCGATCTTGAACACGTGCGCGATCACGTGCTGCGCCGGGTCGGCTTGCGCATGCAGTTCTTTCGCGGCGGCACCGGCGCCTCGATAGAACTGCGGCGGGTTGCCCTCGGCCGGGTTCGGCAGCAGGGCCTCGATCACGTCGAGCAACTCGGCCACGCCCGCGCCGTTGCGTGCCGAGACGAAGCAGATCGGGATCAGGTGGCCCTGGCGCAGCGCCTCTTCGAGCGGCGCGTGCAGCTCGCGCGGGTCGACGTCGCCGTCGTTCAGGTAGCGCTCGACGAACTCGGGGTCGACCTCGACCACCTGCTCCACCAGCGCGCGGTGCGCCGCTTCCACACTGCCGAAGTCGGCCTCGCCGGCCGGGTTGAAGAAGCAGTCGACCACCTTCGTGCCGCCGGCTGCGGGCAGGTTCATTGGCAGGCACTCCTTGCCGAAGGCCGCTTGAATGCGCGCCACCAGCGCCGGCAGGCCTGCGCCCGCCGCGTCGATCTTGTTGACGATGATCAGGCGGCACATGCGCCGCGCGGCGGCCCATTCCATCATGCGTGCGCTCATCATCTCGATGCCGGTGCTGGCATTGATGACGATGGCCGCCGTCTCGACTGCTTCGAGCGCCGTCATCGACTGGCCCACGAAGTCGGCCGACCCGGGCGTGTCGATCAGGTGGATGCGCGTGTCGTGGTGGATCAGGTGCAGCACCGAGGCGTTCAGCGAATGCTGCGCCCGCCGCTCCATCGGGTCGTGGTCCGACACCGTGGTGCCGCGCTCCAGGCTGCCCGGCGTGGCAATCGTGCCGGAGCGGTGCAGCAGCGCCTCCGCGAGGCTGGTCTTGCCCGCGCCGGTCTGGCCGACGAGGGCGACCGTTCGGATGCCTTGGACGGCGGGGTCGATGACGGTTGGTGACATGATGCTCTCCTGCGGGGGCAGGGCGCCTGCCCGGTGGGTGGCTGATGCGGGTCTGGAGGTGCAGCGTACGGGAACGGTTGACCGGGGGCAACCGGGAATGCCTGCCGGGGGTTGGCGAAAACCCCGGGTCAGTGTGTCGAATGCCACACGCCTTTTTGCGCCGAGTTCTTTAGAATCGGCAACGTTTTTTTACAAAATAACTAGGTGCGCCAGCGGCGTACCGTTTGGGCTGGGGTGCAGACGCGCTGCCGCTCCGTTCCGCTGCTTGTACCCGGGTCTTCGCCTGGGGTCCCCCTGGGCTTCGCCTCGGGAATCACTTGTTCCACCGCCCGAGGCATCGTCGTGTCCACCGAAACCCTGCGCATTGCCGCACCCTTGCCCTGGCCGGCCTCGCCGGTCTGGCGCGACCGTCGCACGCTGGCCTGGGTGGCGCTCCTTTGCATCGGCCAGGTCGCGCTGTGGGGCCTGGGCATCGGGCTGAACTACCAGTCGCCCGAGATCGACAGCGCCGAGCAGTTCGTGTGGGCGTTCTCGATGGAGAACGGCTACTGGAAGCACCCGCCGCTGCCGTCGTGGATCATGCATGTGCTGGTGCAGGCGTTCGGTGCCTCGGTGGCGTTGCCGTTCGTGGCCGCGCAGGCCTGCATCGTGATCGCGCTGGCGCTCACCTGGCGGCTCGGCTGCGAGTTCATGTCGGCGCGGCGCGCGCTGATCGCGATGGCACTGACATCGCTCGTGGCGTACCACAACGTCGGCGCAGACAGCTTCAACCACAACACCGTGCTGCTGCCGTTCCAGGCCGCCGCGCTGCTGCTGTTCTACCTGGCCACCCGGCGTGGCGCCTGGCACCTGTGGGCGCTGACCGGCCTGTTCGCCGGCTTGGCCATGCTGGTGAAGTACGTGGCGCTCGTGCCGTTGGCTGGCATGGCCCTGTACTTCCTGGTCGACCGCAGCCTGCACCACCGCCGCGCCGTGGTTGGGCTGCTGCTGGCCACCGCGACGGCCGCACTGGTGCTCACGCCGCACCTGCTCTGGTTGCAGGCGACCGACTTCCTGCCGTTCCGCTACGCCCGCTCGGTCACCGAAGAATTGCCCGGGGCCTGGGCCGCGATCAGCAGCCTCGCGGGCTTCCTGTTGCTGCAACTCGTCCGGGTCCTGCCGTTTCTGGCGGGCCTGTGGTTCGTGCTGGCGCGCCGCGCTGCCGACCCTCGACCCGCTGTGCCGCAACTGCCCGGGTTGGCGCCTCGCGACCGCTTGTTCCTGTGGGTGGCGGCGTTGTCGCCGCTCGGGCTGACTGCCCTCATCGGCCTGGTCGGCGAGACCGCGTTGCAGGGCCGCTGGGGCACGAACGCGTTCCTGCTCAGCGGGCTGCTCGCGCTGGCGCTGTGGCGCCGGCCCGATACGCCGCTGATGTGGCGCCGCACGGTGCAGATCGTGGTCGTCGTGCAGGTGCTGATGTGCGCCGGCCAGACGATCAGCAAGACGGTCATCGCCGACCGCTTCGAGCGCCCGACCCGTGCCAACTTCCCGGGTGCGCTGCTCGCGCGCCTGTCGCAGGAAACCTGGAAAGCGCACACCGACACGCCGCTGCGCCTCGTCGTCTCGGACATCTGGCTGGGCGGCAACCTCATCGCCAACAGCCCGCAGCGGCTGGCGGTGCTGATCGACGGCCACCACCTGAAGTCGCCGTGGGTCAAGGCGCAGGCCGTGGACACCTGCGGCGCGCTGATCCTCGACGACACCACCGAAGACCGCGCCGGCCACGCCCAGCCCAACCCGGCGCTGGAGGTGCTGATGGCACGTGCCGACGCCTCGGGCACCTGGGTGCTGCCGTGGGCACGGCTCAAGTTCCGCGCCGGCGGGCCCGACCGGGGCGTGATCCGCTGGGCGATCATCACGCCGCCGCCCGGCGCGGTTTGCGCGTTGCGCTGAGTCCCCGCCTCAGCCTTGCGGGGGCTGCGCAAAGGCCGCCGGGGCCGCTGGCGCGAGGCAGAACTCGATTACCGTGCCCACGCCCACGGCGCTCGTTGCGCGCACGTCGCCGCCATGCGCGCGCACCACCCGGCGCACCAGGCTCAGGCCGATGCCGGTGCCGCTGAACTCGGCGCTGGTGTGCATGCGCTGGAACGGCTCGAACAGGTTCTGCGCGCGGTCGCTCGCAAAGCCGGCGCCGTTGTCGGTCACGCGGTACCAGGGCCTGCCGGCTTCGTCGAAGCTGCCGATGCCGACCTTCGCGTCCGCCACCGCTGCGGTGAACTTGAACGCGTTCTCGAGCAGGTTCTGCCAGACCTGCGCCACGAGCCCGGCATCGCCCAGCGCGCTCGGCAGCGGCTCGGCCGCGAAGGCGACCGCGCGCGGCGCGTTCGATGCCTCGATCAGCGCCCAGGCTTGCGCGACCTGTGCGTTCATGTCGAGCCGTTCGAGGTGTGGCGCCGCCTGGCCCGCACGCGACAGGCGCGTCAAGGCATCGACCAGCCTGTCCATGCGCCGCGCCGCGTTGTCGATCTGGTCGGCGTGGGCGTTCGCCTCGGTCAGGCGCCCGATGGCGAGGTCACGCTTGAGCAGCCCCGCGAAGCCGCGCACCGCCCGCAGCGGCGCCTTCAGGTCGTGTGCCACGAAGCCGGTGAAGCGCACGACCTCGGCATCGGCCAGTTCGGCACGCGCCTGCAGCGTGGCGCGTTCGCCTTCGACGCTGCGCACGCGGGCCAGTGCGGCGTTGTAGTCGTCGCGCAACTGGTCATTGGCGGCCAGTTCGCCGGTGACGTCGCGCACGATCGAGAACGCGCACTGCACGTCGCCCTGGCGCAGCGGCTCCGACCACACCAGGCACGCGCGCGCTGCGCCGTCGGTGCCGGTGAACTGCACCGGCGCACTGTGGACGCTGCCGGCGGCGTCGAACTCGCGCTCCACCGCCTCGATGCCCGACACGCCGGCGAGCTGCGGGTTGCGGTCGATGGGCTGGCCGATGATCGCATCGCGATCCATGCCCACGAGCCGGCAGCAGGCGTCGTTCACGTCGAGCACGACGTGGGTGCCGCGTTCGGTGATGAGCATGGCGTCGGGGTGGCCGGTGAAGCTGTGCGACAGCCGCTCCTGCGCCGCCTGAAGCGCCTGCTCGGCTTCGCGGCGGGTCACGGCTTCGGCAGTGCGGCGCGTGCGGCGCCGCACGAGCAGCCACAGCACGGTGGCCACGGCCGCGAGCAGCGCCGCCCCGAGCGCGCCCAGGGCGTAGCGCTGCCACCCGATCGTGACTTCGAGCGACTTTCGCACCGCGTTCTGCGCCGGCGTGCCCAACCACTTGATGCGCAAGGCCTGCAGCCGGCCCGAGGCTTCGAGCCGCGCCAGCGCCACGTTGATGCGCTCGCGCAGCGCCGCGTTCTGCGGTGCGGTGGCGAACGCGTACGACTGAAGGCGCAGGTCGAACGGGCTCACGGTGAGCGCGGGCATGGGCTCGGTCGCGAGTGCGGCGTCGCCGTAGGCGCGCGGCATCACGGCAGCGTCGGCGCGGCCGTCGCGCACGGCGGCGAGCGCCTCGACCGGCGTGTCGGTCAGGAGTACGCGCGCGCCCGGGCCGCTGAAGAACTCGTCGCGCGTTTCCAGCATCGGCGAGCTGCGTCGAATGGCGATCACGCCCCGCACCACATCAGCCAGCGACTGCGGCGCCGCATCGACGCGCCGGTAGTAAACCGCCAGCGACGGCACCGCATGCGCCGGCGAGAACGCGGCCCAGCTGCGGCGCGACTCGAGCACGCTCATCGACACCGCGTCGATCTCGCCGGCACGGAACGCCGCCTCGATCTCTTTCCACGGGCCCAGGCGCACTTCGAAGCGCAGGCCCGTTTCGCGCGCGATCTCGTCCAGCAGGTCGATCTGAAGGCCTTGCGGCTTCCCCTTGGCGTCGAGCCACTCGATGGGGGCGAAGGCCTGATCGCCCCCGTAGCGCAGGCGTTCAACGGGCGGCGCGGGAGCCTGCGCCCGCAGTGAGGTGGAAGCCAAAAGCAGGGCGGCCGCCAAGAGCATGGCCGCGGGCCAGAGCAGGGCGCCTCGCGCACTACGGGCCGCGCTGCGGCGCTGAGGCCGTGATCGGGTCAGCACCTGCGCGGCCTTACTGAAACGCCACTTCGGCAAAGCTGCGGAGCTTGCGGCTGTGCAATTGGTCGACGCCCGCCTCGCGCAGCAACTCGATCGCGCGGATCCCGATGCGCAGGTGCTGGTCCACCCGCTCGCGATAGAAGTGGTTCGCCATGCCGGGCAGCTTGATCTCGCCGTGCAGCGGTTTGTCGGACACGCACAGCAGCGTGCCGTAGGGCACGCGGAAGCGAAAGCCGTTCGCGGCGATGGTGGCGCTTTCCATGTCGAGTGCGATCGCGCGGCTCTGGCTGAAGCGGCGCTCCGGCGTGCTGGCCGCGCGCTGCGACGGCAGCAGTTCCCAGTTGCGGTTGTCGGTGCTGGCCACGGTGCCGGTGCGCATGATGCGTTTCAGCTCGTAGCCCTTGAGTTGCGTGATGTGCTCGACCGCCGACTCGAGCGCCACCTGCACCTCGGCCAGCGCCGGGATCGGCACCCACAGCGGCAGCTCTTCGTCCAGCACGTGGTCTTCGCGCACGTAGCCGTGGGCGAGCACGTAGTCGCCCAGTTGCTGCGTGTTGCGCAGGCCCGCGCAGTGGCCGAGCATCACCCACGCATGCGGGCGCAGCACGGCGATGTGGTCGGTGATGGTCTTCGCGTTGGCGGGGCCGACGCCGATGTTGACCATCGTGATGCCGCTGCCGTCGGCGCGCACCAGGTGGTAGGCGGGCATCTGAGGCAGACGCGGTGGCACGGCGCCCAGTTCATCGCCAGGCTGTGCGGGCGCTCCGGCACGGCGCGTGATCACGTTGCCCGGCTCGACGAAGCAGGTGTAGTCCTGCGCGCGGGCGCTCGGGCCACCAAGCGCGCCCGCGTCAAGCACGCGGGCCATCGTCTCGTGCCCGAGGCGCACGAACTCGTCGATGTAGAACTGGTAGTTCGTGAACAGCACGAAGTTCTGGAAGTGCTCGGGCGCGGTGCCGGTGTAGTGGCGCAGCCGGTGCAGCGAATAGTCGACGCGCGGTGCGGTGAACAGTGCCAGCGGCTGCGGCGCACCGGGTGCGGCCTCGAAAGTGCCGTTGGCAATGCCGTCGTCCATCTCGGTCAGGTCGGGCAGGTCGAAGCGGTCGCGCATCAACAGGCGCCGATCGGGCGTGAGGCGGACTTCGATGTGGTCGTTCTCGGCGAACGAGAAGTGCACCGGGATGGGCTGGGCGCTGGTGCCCACTTCGAGCGCGACCTGGTGGTTCTTCAGCAGCAGGCGGAACTGCTCCAGGAAGTAGTTGCCGAACAGGTCGGGCCGCGTCAGCGTGGTCTCGTAGGTGCCGGGGCCGCTGACGAAGCCGTAGCTCAGGCGCGAGTCGGCCCGGGCCACGGTGTCGGTGTGCACCCGCACGAACGGGTAGCAGGCCCGCACGCGCGCGGCCAGCGGGTCGCCCGCGACGAACGACTTCAGCGCGCCACGCAGGTGGTCAATGCTGCCGTTGTAGATGGCGCGCACCTGGTCGAGTGCGGCCTGCGGGTCATCGAAGCGGGCGGGGGCAATGTAGTTCGGAACGAAGGGCATGGGCTTCCTCGGGAGGCACCTGCATTCTCGCCCTTTGCCCCGCCTCCCCGGGGGTGCCTCCCCCCCCTACAGCAGCTTGTTGAACGCCAGGATCTCCGGCGGTGCCGTGAACAGCGGCCCGGCGGCGGCGATGGCCGCACCGACGTTGGCCGCCGCCATGTGCGCATCGACGCTGCCCTGATCGGCCCACAACTCGAAGGTCTGGAACACATGCGGCGCATCGGCTTTTTGCAGCAACTGGTAGTCGATGCAGCCCGGCTCCTTGCGCGAGGCGTTGACCAGCGTGGTGAGGATGTCGCGTGCGGCCGCAGCCGACTCAGGTTTGACGTTGATGCGGGCGAGGATGTGGATCATGGTGTTGGCTCCTGTAGTGGGGTGGCGGCACGAACCGCCGACGATGATGCACCGAACCGGTCAGGTGCCGAGCGCGCGCGCCACGCGGGCATCGGCCGCCTGCTTGCGTCGGTACTCGCCCTGGCGCTCGAACATCCAGCCCGGGTACTCGGCCGGAAGTGCGCTCGCGGCGTCGATCAGCTTCAGTTCCTCGGCACTCAGCACGAGCCGGGCCGCGCCCAGGTTGTCGGCCAGTTGTTCGGGCCGCTTCGCGCCGATGATCACGCTCGTAACCTGCGGCTGGTGCAGCAGCCAGGCCAGCGCCACCTGCGCCACGGTGGCGCCGTGCGCCTGGGCAATCGGGCGCATGGCATCGATGCAGTCGTAAGCGCGCTCGCGGTTCACGGGCGGGAAGTCGAACTTCGTGCGGCGGCTGCCTTCCTCGCCTTGCGTGTCGCGCCCGTACTTGCCGCTGAGCAGCCCGCCGGCAAGCGGGCTCCAGACCATCAGACCCACGCCTTCGCTCTTGAGCATGGGCACGATCTCGCGCTCCAGGTCGCGCCCTGCGACCGTGTAGTACGCCTGCAGCGACGCGAACCTCGCCAGCCCGAGCCGCTCGCTGATGCCCAGCGCCTTGGCGATCTGCCAGGCCGCCCAGTTCGACACGCCCACATAGCGCACATGCCCGTGGCGCACCAGCTGGTCGAGTGCGCCCAGCGTCTCTTCCATCGGCGTGGCGGCGTCGAAGCCGTGCAGCTGGTACAAGTCGATGTGGTCGAGCTGCAGCCGCGCCAGGCTCGCCTTCACGCCGTCGACGATGTGGCTGCGCGACAGGCCGCGCGCGTTCGGGCCGGCGCCGGTGTCGCCGAACACCTTGGTCGCGACCACCACGCTGTCGCGCGCCACCTTCAGGTTCTTCAGCGCCTGCCCGGTGATCTGCTCGGACGCACCGCCCGAGTACACGTCGGCGGTGTCGATGAAGTTGATGCCTGCGTCCAGCGCCTGGCCGACCAGGCGCTCGGCGTCGGCCTGCTGAAGGTCGCCGATCTGGCCCCAGATGCCGCCCGTGCCGCCGAAGGTCATGGTGCCCAGGCAGAGTTCGGACACGAACAGGCCGGTGCGGCCGAGGGGGTTGTTGCGCATGAGGGTGCTCCTGAAGTGATGCGTTTTGCCGGGCGGCGCCGGCCGGCAAGCAAGCCAGCATAGGTGCGTTCATGCAACCTTGGCGCAAGCAGGGCCCACGCAAGGCTGGCCCGTAAACTGCGGTCACCGCCCACAAGGCGTTCGGAGCAGTTCCCCCATGAAGGTGCTTGTACTCGGCAGTGGTGTCATCGGCGTGACGGCGGCGTACCAGCTGGCACTCGCGGGCCACGAGGTCACGGTGGTCGACCGGCAACCGGCGGCCGCGCTGGAAACCAGCTACGGCAATGCCGGCGAGGTGTCGCCCGGTTACTCGGCGCCATGGGCCGGGCCGGGTGTGCCGATCAAGGCGATCAAGTGGCTGCTGATGCAACACCGCCCGCTCGTCATTCGCCCCACACTCGACCTGAACCTGGTGCGCTGGGGCGTGGCCATGCTGCGCAACTGCACCGCCGCGCGCTACGAGCTGAACAAGGGCCGCATGGTGCGGCTGGCCGAGTACAGCCGTGATTGCCTCAAAGAGCTTCGGGCGCAGACCGGCATCGCGTACGACGAGCGCATGCAAGGCACGCTGCAACTCTTTCGCACCCAGGCGCAGCTCGACGGCACGGCCGCCGACATCGCCATCCTCAAACGCTACGGCGTGGCCTTCGAGTTGCTCGACGTGGCCGGCTGCCTGCGCCATGAACCCGCGCTCGCACGGGTGCGCGAGAAGTTCGTCGGCGGCCTGCTGCTGCCTGGCGACGAGACCGGTGATTGCTTCAAGTTCACCCAGAACCTGGCCGCGCTGGCAGGGCAGCGCGGCGTGCAGTTCCGCTACGGCACGCGCATCGGCAAGCTGGTGCAGGCCGGCCACCGCATCGAGGGCGTGGCCACAGATGCCGGCGTGCTGAAGGCCGACGCCTACCTCGTGGCCCTTGGCAGCCACTCGCCGCTGTTGCTCAAGCCCGTGGGCATTCGCCTGCCGGTGTACCCGGTCAAGGGCTACTCGATCACCGTGCCCATCACCGATGCGGCGGGCGCGCCCGAGTCCACCGTGATGGACGAGACGCACAAGGTGGCCGTCACGCGCCTGGGCCAGCGCATTCGCGTGGGTGGCACGGCCGAACTGGCGGGCTACACGCTGACGCTGCACGAAGCCCGGCGCCAGACGTTGGAGCATGTGGTCACCGACCTGTTTCCGCAGGGCGGTGATGTGTCGCGCGCCGAGTTCTGGTGCGGCCTGCGCCCGATGACGCCTGACGGCACGCCGGTGGTCGGCGCTACGCGCCTGCCCAACCTGTACCTCGCCACCGGCCACGGTACGCTCGGCTGGACCATGGCCGCCGGCACCGGCCGCGTGATGGCCGACGTGATCTCCGGGCGAAAGCCCGGCATCGACCTGGATGGCCTGACCGTCGACCGCTACCCCCGCGCCTACGCGTGAGGCCCACCGCGCGGCGCGCTGCCGCCCGGTAGTTGCGCACCCCGCGCCGCCCCCGCGCCACCCCGGTCTTTACAACCGATCCCCCCTGACCCGGGGGTGATTCGGCGGCTTTCGCGCGTGCTTTTCTAACGGTTGCTTAACGGTAGCCGGCGATTCTTCGGCCCATACCCGACAACGGAGCCGTTCATGACCGCCGCCTACTGCACCCCCAACCGCACCCCCCACCGCACCCCCCGCCGCACCACCCGCATCACCTTTCGCACCACGTTCCGAAAGACCGCGCTCGCCGTCGCGGCGATGATCGTCACGGGCACCGCGACCCTGCAGCAGGCCGAGGCCGCCAGTTGCACCTGGAACCCGGCCACCGGCAACTGGGGCAGCGCGGGCAACTGGTCGTGCGGGATCGTCCCGACCGGCCCCGGCAGCGACAGCGCAACCATCTCGGTGGGCAAGACCGTCACCGTCGATACCGGGCAGTCGATCTTCGGCCTGACCAACGCCGGCAGCATCAACCTCGACGCGTTCACCTTCACGCTGCAAGGCAGCGGCAGCACCACCAACACCGGCACGATCAACGTCGGCGGCCCGAGCACGGCGGCGCTGCAGATCTCCGGCGGCCACAACGTCACCAACACCGGCGGCGTCATCAACATCGGCAACGGCAGCGTCGCCAACCAGTTCGGCAGCAGCATCACCGGCGGCACGATCAACACCACGGGTACTGGTGCACTGGTGGCGTTCAACAGCGGCAGCAACTTCCTGAACGGTGTCGCGCTCAACGGCCTGCTCGACATGTCGGGCCTCGGCATCGAACGAATCACGGGCGGGCTCGTACTCAACGGCACGGTCAACATCGGCAACAACAGCGTGTTGGCGCCGCAAGGCGACCAGACTTTCAGTGGCACAGGCAACATCGTGTTCACCGACAACTCGGGCAGCAACCGGCTGAACGTCGAGGCTGGCAACCTGACCCTGGGAAGCGGCCTCACGGTGCGCGGCAACACCGGCTACATCGGCCAACAGTCGTTCGTTGGCGGCGCGGCTACGCTCACCAACAACGGCACCATCAGCGCGGATGTGGCCGGCGGCACCATCACGCTGGCAGTGAATGGCACCGTGACCAACAACGGCACGTTGTCGGCCCAGAACGGCGGCACGCTGCTGCTCAACAACAGCATCAGCGGCGGTGTCGGCAGCCAGATCGTCGCCGGCGCCGGCAGCACGGTGATTCAAAACGGCGTCACGCTCAATGGAACGATCACCAATGCCGGCACCGGCTCGTTCCGCGCCAGCAACAGCGGCAGCAACATCTTCAACGGCGTGAGCTTCAGC
>Ga0123336_10000721_pt1 | contig 32119 bp, 27 predicted proteins | sample SSSSmetaG_FD_96466 | JGI IMG/M metagenome (GOLD analysis project Ga0123336, IMG submission 96466) | Glacier valley bacterial and archeal communities from Borup Fiord, Nunavut, Canada, to study Microbial Dark Matter (Phase II) - ​SSSS metaG | ecosystem: Environmental > Aquatic > Freshwater > Ice...
CTCCCTGCTCATCGGCATAATCCCACAGCGCATTGTAGAGATGCTGGTCGTCGTCCCACCAGGGGAAGTTGAGGATCGGATAGAGGCAGACCCCTGCCACTGTCGCCCCTGCCAACTGGGCCAAGCGCACCTCGCGGCCTACGTAGCGCAGCCAATCCGCCCGCTCGTCGCCGTCGGCCCCCGTCTCGGAGACGATGATCGGGCGGTGGTAGCGGTTGTGGACTTCGGCCAGGATGTGGCGAAAGTTGCGAAACAGCGGGTGGCCGCGGCGGATCGTGGTCGGGGGGTCAAGTAGCCGCTGGTTGTGCGGGTAGAAGTTGATGCCAATGACATCCAGGTAGTCGGGCCGCCCACCCAGGTGCGGAGCCTTGCGCCCTGCGATCATGTCCCACCCCTCGAACATCGCCTGCGTTGCGCTACGTGCCGCCCCCTGCTGCCCCTTGCGGCGTGGATTGGGGACGACATTGATTGTCGGGTCGGGGTGGACGAAGCGGGCGGCGGGGGCAACCTCGCGGATCGACTCGATGCCCGCGATCACGCAGCGCACCAGTTGCTCCTTCAACTCGTCGCCACGACCGCCAACGAAGGGGTTGATGTAAGCGACACTCGCCCCGGCCCAAGCGGAGAAGGAGATTTCGTTGACTGGGGCGATGAACGGCACCATCTCCCCTTCAGCAACCAGCAGTTGGGCGAAGGCGCGGGCAAGCGCAACGTAGCGGCGCACGAACTCAGGGCTGAAGATGTTCAGGTCGGGCGGCCAGCCGAAATGGATGATGTCCCAGATTACCTGCACCCCATTGGCACGGGCCGCCCGCAAGATTGGCAGCACGCTGCTCCAATCATACTGGTAGGGCGACAGCTCGATCAGGTGCCAGCGAATGCCCTCGCGGGCGGTCAGCAGCCCTCGTTCGCGGATGCGCGCGTAGTCTGCGGCGGCGAAACGCTGGTGGTCAGTCGCGGCCACGAGGTCTAGCCGCCGCCCGTCGCGCAGAACATGAGTGGAACACTCAAACCCAGCCATAAAGAAGCTGTTGAACGACGATCTTTCAGCCGAAGCCAATCTTCTACCCCCTGTCTTTGTTGCTCACTCTCTTACGGCAGAGCAGGCCAGCATCAACAAGCACGCAGCGTGCCAGCAGCGTTGTTGCAGGGGCTGCTTGCCAGTCTGCAAGTAGGGCGTTTGGTAAAGTTCTGGTGAGGTTAGCAAGCATCAGCGGCTGCTATGCTCATGTTGATCGAAGCTCCCATCTGTGCTGTAATGATTAACGCGGACAGCAGTAGAACCAGGATAGCAACGCCACCTACTCACTCTTGCCCATGAAGGGCTAACCGGCGGATAGAGCGGGCGGTGGCATCCGAGGCAACAAGAGGGGAAGTTATGGCAATGCAAGAAGTTGACAGTAGCGAACGGAATACTCGCTGGGTACTATATTTGATGGGCGCGGCTACTGCTGGGGTCGGCATTTACAGCCTGTGGCGAGACTTCTCTGATGGCAGCCAGCTTTCTATCATTGCTGAGATAATGGCACTCGGCATTGGGCTGGCGATCATCGTTGCCGCCCGCTTCCAGCTTAATGTTGCAAAGTATCTTAGCGCAATTGCCCCGATCCTGCGCGGATAGCGGCGAGCAACAACGGCTGATGGTAGTTGCAAAGTATCTTAGCGCAATTGCCCCGATCCTGCTGGCGAGTATCTCGATCTCCCAATACCCCTCCAGCACCAGCGTCTTTGGCTGTACCCTGAGCATCGCCCTGGCAGGAGTGCTGATCGGGGGGCGGGCGATCCCACCGGTAGCTGGATTCGCCGCCGTAGCCTACCTGATAGCTATCTACTTTGGACCTGCTGCGGGGCAGAACCTTGGTGATGTGATTACGATCCTTGCTGCCAACTTGATCATTGCTGTGCTACTCACCCTGTTTGCTAATGCCCAGCAGCAAACAGCGCGTACTGCCCAGCAGAATGCTGCCCGCGCCCAGCAAGCCTTGCTGACCATCGAAGCTGGGGTGGAGCGAGAGCAACTGGCGAAGCAGCGAGCTGGCGGCATGGCCGATGGCCTGATGAGCAGCAGCGGGGGGCAGCACGAGGGGCGGCCAGTTCGCTCCAAGAGGTGAGAGCGCAGGTGGCAGAACTCTCTGCCACCGCTGAGCAAATAGCCAACTCGGCTAGGCGGGTGCGCCATAGTAGCGAACAGACCACCCGCCAGGCCGAGGACTCCAGCCGCAGCCTTGCTAGCGACCGTGAGCAACTCAATCGCGCTGCTCTCGCTGGTGAACAGATGCAGTCCGCTGCCCGCCAGGTTGAGAGCCGCGTCGCGCAGGTCAGCCACGTGCTGGCCTTGATCACCGAGATCGCCGACGAAACGCACCTCCTTAGCCTCAATGCCACCATCGAGGCGGCGGGGGCAGGGGCGGCGGGCAAACGCTTCGCCGTCGTCGCAAGTGAGGTGGGTAAGCTGGCAAGCAAGGTCAACACGGCTGTCGCCCAGATCAGCGAGCTGGTAGCCGCAATGCAAGGTACTGTGCAGGTTATGCTGCGTGACGCAACCCAGGCCGTCACCTCGGTACACCAGAGCCAGCAATCTAGCAGCACTACCGAGCAAAGGATTAGCGAACTGGCTCGTCAGGTGGACGAGGTGACGCGGGAGAGCTACCTGATCGTTAGTTCGACCGAGCAGCAAGGCAAGGCTACCCGCCTGATCGTCTCTGCAATGGAAGGGGTATCCGACCTCTCCAGCCAGACCGCTATCCTCAGCGAGCAACTGGCAGGCACAGCTAGCCAGCTAAACAGCTTGATGGACGAACTGACCACCGAAGTTGCCCCTCCCAGCACTAGCCTGGTGGCCGCCTACTAGCCAGTGGGGGCGGCAACTGGCGGGGTAGCCAAAAACCGCAAGGGGGCGCAGCATTGCGCCTTTGCCGCCTGTCCCCTAACCAGTAATCCTTTCTCTATCCCCGCTCCACTCTACCCTGCTGTTTTACAAGCATTTTACGCTGCGCTAATGACACGTTTACCTCCCTCAAGTATGATGTGGGGGTAACGTAGCAACCAGGCAGGTTATGCTGGACACGCAGGAAAGGTAGAACTGAGATGGCATTGACCAGGCAACAGGTAGCAGCACACCTGCTACGGCGGGTAGGCTTCGGCGGCAACCCAGGCGAGCTTGCAGACTTCGCCACTTTTGACCACACCACGGCGGTTGATCGCTTGCTGAACTACCAGGACGCAGACAACAGCGCGTTGGACGCGATCCTGGCCCGCGAGGGGGCAGCTCTCGACCCGGCTAAGATACAGGACGTACAGTATTATTGGTTGCTGCGGATGATCTACACCAACCGCCCGCTAGAGGAGAAGATGACCCTCTTTTGGCACAATCACTTCGCCACTGGCTATGACAAGGTGAAGGATGCAGTGGCGATGCAGCGACAGAACAACCTCTTTCGCCAGCACGCGCTAGACAACTTCGATGTAATCGTCAAGGCTGTTGCCCGTGACCCGGCCATGCTGCGCTGGCTAGACAGCAACACCAATCGCAAGGGTTCACCAAACGAGAACTGGGCGCGGGAGTTGTTCGAGTTGTTCACCCTCGGCATTGGCAACTACAGCGAACAAGATGTTAAAGAGTCGGCCCGTGCCTTCACCGGCTGGTTCGAGCGCATGGGTGCTTTCTACTTCAACAAGGCCCAACACGACGGTGGCAACAAGACGGTGCTGGGCCAGAGTGGGACGCTAAATGGCGACGACGTGATCGACATTGCCCTACGCCAGCCCGCTGCTGGTCGCTTCCTTGCTCACAAGCTGATCACCTTCTTCGTCACCGACCAGCCCAGCGAGGGCTTCGTCAGCAGCATCAGCAAGGTCTATTTTGACAGCCAGTATAGCGTGCGCGCAATGGTGCAGGCGATCCTCAGCAGTGACGAGTTCCAAAGTGAAGCCAACTACCGGGCGCAGGTCAAGTCACCTGCCGACTACCTGGTGGGTATGGTCAAGTCGCTGGGGGTAAGCAACCCGAACAAGATGCTGGCAATTGCGATGCGCCAGATGGGCATGGATCTCTACAACCCACCAAGCGTGAAGGGCTGGGATTGGGGAACGGACTGGGTTTCGACCAACACCTACTTCGCCCGCGCTAACATCGCCAATAGCATTCTCAGCCAGCGCGACAAGGGCAAGCCACTCTACACCGATATCCTCGGCCTGCTGCACAACAACAATGCCAGCAATGGCGGTGATGCGACCAACTACCTGCTCGGTCTGCTGACCGACGACAACGTTAGCGACGGCGTGCGCCAGAAGTTGCGCGACTACGCCAGCAATGTTGACCTCAGCCAGACCAACGCCGATGCGGATGGTAAGGCGCGTGGCCTGACCCACCTCGTCGTTGCCTCGCCAGCCTACCAATTGAACTGAAGTAGTATGTGGGCGCAAACCCTGCGCCTTGAGAGGGTAAGAAGATGACAGTCTCCAGACGTGACTTCCTCAAGCGGGGCGCGATCATGTCGGCTATCGGCATTGGTGCGCCTACCTTCCTGGTCAAGGGAGCGGCTGCCTTGCAAGGGCGCGATGCCATCAGCAGCGCGCACGCCGCCGCCGCCGTCAACAGTGGCGCGGCAGCAGCCCAGGCCGCAGGCCAGCAAGCGGTCAGCGACCATGCCATTGGCAAGCGCATCCTCGTTGTCGTACAGTTCACTGGCGGCAACGACGGCCTCAATACCGTGATCCCCTACAGCGACCCCGCCTTCTACCAGGCTCGCTCAACCCTGGCGGTGCCACAGACGCAGGTACTCGACCTCGACGGCAAGGTGGGTCTCAGCCCCAACTTGCGTAACCTCAAGCGGCTGTACCAGGGCGGCAACGTGGCCGTAATCCAGGGGGTAGGCTACCCCAACCCCAACCGTTCGCACTTCCGCAGCATGGAAATCTGGCAGACCGCTGCGCCAGAGAAGGCAGGCGGCACCGCCAGTGGCTGGCTCGGTCGCTACCTCGATGCCTCCGCCGCCGACGACCAGGCCGCCCGTGATGCCGCCTTCCGCGCCGCCAACATCGGCAGCCAGCTACCACGCACCTTCTGGGACAGCACCACGCTCGTCCCCTCCATTGCCAGCCTCAACAGCTACGCCTTCCAGACGGATACCCGCTACGCCAAGGATCAGAGCGCGCAGCTAGATGTAATTGAGCAGATTTGCGATGCCGCCAGCCAACACGGTGAGTACGAGGACTACATCCGTCGGGCTGCCCTGGATGCCCTCGGCAGCAGCGCGACGCTGAAGAAGATTGTCAGCAACTATCAGGTCAAGGGCGATTATGGTACGGCGGCGGCCAAGAACCCCTTCAGCGATGGCCTCAAGATGGTGGCCCAGATGATCGGCAGCGGGCTGGAGACGCAGATTTACTACATCACCAGCGGCGGCTTCGACACCCATGCCAACGAGAAGACGGTGCATGACCTGTTGATGAAGAACTTCGACGACGCGGTTAACGCCTTCTTCACCGACCTCGAAGCAGCCGGGCGCACCGATGACGTGCTGCTGATGACCTTCAGCGAGTTTGGACGGCGGGTCAAGGAGAATGGTAGCGGGGGTACCGACCACGGCACCGCTCTGCCTATGTTCCTGATCAGCGGCGGCATTCGTGGTGGAGTATACGGCAATCACCCCAGCCTAACCGACCTCGACAATGGCGACCTCAAGTTCAACATAGACTTCCGCGCCGTCTATGGCTCGGTGCTACGTAACTGGCTGGGAGCCGACCCCAGCCTCGTTGTTGGCGACGGCTACCCAAACCTCGCCTTCCTCAAGTCATAGCTCGCTCCTAGCCGTAAGAGCAGCCTCCGATCTAGCAGGTCGGGGGCTGTACTTACATCCACGCATGGCTGTCCCTGGCCGTGGCCCGCCACCGCGACAGTGTTGCTAAAACTACTGCTTTCGGGTATAATTACACTCAGCACAATGCCCCCGTAGCTCAGTGGATAGAGCGCAGGCCTCCGAAGCCTGAAGCAGGCGTTCGAGTCGCCTCGGGGGTACCATTCAGCAGCCGATCACGATATGTGGTCGGTTCTTCGTTTTGCGGGGTTGAAACATTTGTTGGCCCACGCTTGTTCAATCGGCAGATGAAGATCAGGACAAGGAGTTTGCTAATGAGCCACAACCAGAACAGTGACGATCAGTTCCGCAGCAACTTGCCGCCAGGCCAGCATCAGCCAGAGCGACGGGAGCCGCCCACCCAGGCCTTGCCAGAGCAGGCCCCCATGCCGCCCCACGCGCAACCAAGCCTCGCAGACCTGGCTCAGCCTTACACGCCACCCCAGCCCTACAGCCCACCGCCGCAACCCCTCACTCCCACTCCCCCCAGCTACAACCAAGCGGCAGGCTACACCCAACCACCCCCCAGCTACAACCAGCCTCAGTACCAGCAGCCTCAGTACCAGCAGCCTCAGTACCAGCAGCCTCAGTACCAGCAGCCTCAGCCACAATACCAGCAGCCTCAGCAGCCATATGCACCGACGCAGGGTTATGTGGGGCAGGAAAACAAGTCGCAACTGGTAGACCTCAGCAAGAGCCAGCAGGGGATGCAGCAGTACCAGCAGGGCGGCCATGTTGGCTACCCGGTACCAGACCCACAGTACCAGCAGATGCCCTTCCAGCCACAACCTTACGGCCCACTACCAGCCAAAGACCCCAACATCGCCTTCTTGCTCGAACTGATTGGCTACCTCGGCTTCCTGGGCATCGGCCATATCTACGCTGGTAACGTGGTCGGCGGTATCCTGATGCTGATCTTCGGCTGGTTCGTGTGGTTCATGATTGGTTCGGCTGCCTTCCTCTTTGCTGTGCTAACCCTCAGCCTCGGTGTCTGCGTGGCTCTACCAGTGCTTGCCCTGGTTCCCATCGCCAGCGGCCTCTGGGCCAAGAGCATAGCCCAACGGAACAATAGTATGAGCAAGCGGTACTAGAACACCAAAGCCGCAAGCAAGAAGAAGGGCGCGTCCATTGCGGACGCGCCCTTTTTTGCCCTCAGCCGCCAACTCTGCTCAAGGTGCAGGCGAGGCCACGAGGTAGGTGGTGTTAATCCAACCCTCGTCGTTCGAGCCGTCAGTCGTCCGCACGTTGCGCCAGGTAGCGTCCGTGTTGGTTTGGTCAAGGCCGATCACCTTGAGGATCGTCCCCTCCGGCAGGCTGGTAACGCGGGGAGCCGACTGCTGCGGTCGCGCCCGTAGCCGCACCCCTTGACCATCTGTGTTGGCAACCTTGACGTACTCGCTGCTACCCGCTGGCGTGGCAGTTGGCGGGGCGGGGGTGTCGGTCGCTAGCGGCAGGGGCGTGGCAGTCGCCAGCAGTGGTACTGGCACTGCGGTGGCGGTTGCGCTCAAGTTGCTGATCGACAGGCTGATGTTGTCTACCCAGCGGGGCGTAACCTGTGTCACCAGGAAGAAGAAGACGGCGATGGTCGCCAGGCCAATGAAGGTGATCGCTGAGAGGCCGGGGATCATGCGTTGGCGGCTGAGGGGGCGACGCTCCGGCTCGAAGGGAACGCGCTGCTCCGTGGATTGCTCGTTCAAAAGCAAACTCCTGCTAGTTCTTAATTGAGAAAAGATATGCGATGTAGGAAGCAGCTTCGCGCAGAGCGTAATGGGCCTCCCAGCCCTGGTCGGCAGAGATCGGGCTGGTGCGCGTGGGTGAGGTGTAGGCGGTAATACCCAGGTCGCCTGCCATCTTAGCCGAGCGCATCATATGGAAGGGGTCACTGACTAGGATCGCGCTGTGCCAGCCATGCTCGCGCATGATGCCGCTGACCGCAGAGAGGCTCTGCCACGTATTGCGGCCCTCCTCCTCGCGGGCAATCTCCTCCACCGGCACGCCCCTGTGGGTCAGATAGCGAGCAGCGATATCGGCCTCGGTGTAGCGGTCGCCATCGCCCAGCCCGCCAGTGGTGATAATCGCCTGGGCCAACCCTGTGTTGTAGAGGGCAAGAGCGTGGTCGAGGCGCGCCTGCAAGACGGGTGAAGGCTGGCCGTTCCACTGGGCTGCGCCGAGAACGACGATCACATCTGCCGCCTGCGCGTTCTCCTCAGCGGCCACCCGGTAGACCTGCCAGACGATGAGCGCATAGCCCGCAGCAACCAGCAGTAGCAGCAGCAACAGCAGGCGCACGAACGACAGGCCACGCCTACGCTGCGCCCGCCGCAGACTCGCCCTCTGCTCTCGTACTATCGCTCCACGCATTGCCAGCTGCGCTCCCCTCCGCACACCAGTACAAACTTCAGCCAGGCTCAGTATAAAGGAAGCGAGCGGCCACGTCAAATCTCATATCTTCTTTGCCGCTGCGGAAGGACGGCTGCTACGGACCTGCCGGGGGGCTGGCATGGTATAATAGGAGAGCAGTGGTACGAACCACTATGCGGCTGCGAACTACAATCTCTATCACGACAGTGCGAGGGTAAAAGATGGCGAAGATTACGATCATTGGGCTGGGGCTGATCGGCGGTTCTATAGGGCTGGGTTTGCGCCGCTGGCAGGCTTCGGAGGAAGGGCGTAGGAGTAAGGCCAGCTTCGAGATCATCGGCTACGACACTGACCTGGAGCGGGCGCAACTGGCAGTCAAGTTGGGCGCAGTTGGCAGCATCAGCCGCGACTTTGGCTCGGCGGTGCGGAACGCCGACATGGTGATCGTCGCCACCCCAGTACTGGCAATGCGCGAGGTGTTCGCTGCCCTCGGCCCAGTCCTCGGCAGCGGCGCAGTAGTCACCGACACGGGCAGCACCAAGCAGCAGGTCTTGCGCTGGGCCGATGAACTGTTGCCCAATACCGTCCACTTCGTCGGCGGCCACCCGATGGCTGGGGCGACCGGCAGCCTGGAGGCGGCCCGTGCTGACCTGTTCGACGCGGCCAGCTATCCCCTCTGCCCCACGCTTTCGGCCAGTGAGGAGGCGATTGAGCAGGTTGCCACCCTCGCTCGGATGTTGGGAGCCAAGCCGCTGTTCATTGACCCTGCCGAACACGACATAGCGGTGGCCGCCGTCAGCCACCTACCCTTCCTGATGTCTAGCAGCCTGGTCAGCGTGACTACCGCCAGCGACGGCTGGGGGGAGATGGGCCGATTGGCGGCGGGTGGCTACCGCGACATGAGCCGCCTGGCCGGGGGTGACCCTACCATGTACCGCGACATCTGTGTGAGCAACCGACAGGCAATCCTCACCTGGCTGGATCGCGCCGTCAACGACCTCTACGACTTGCGCGAGATTATCGCCAAGACTGACCCCGACCAGCCCAACAACCCGGCCAGCAGCGAACTGCTCGCCAGCCTCAACGAGACGAGGGATCGCTTCGACCAATGGCGCAAGAGCGGGCGCAGCGACGCACAGGCTGCATTGGAGAGCGACCTGGGCAATATTACGCTGGGCAGGGCGATCAGCCAATCGCTGCTCGGCGGCCTGGGGCGCAAGCGAGGGCAGTAGTTGCAGCGCATCCTGATCGTCAAGCTGGGCGACCTGGGCGACCTGCTGCTGGTCAGCCCCGCCCTGGCCGCCTTGCACGAGGCGCACCCTACTGCCCGCCTGGATTTGCTGGTGCCGCCACGCTCAGTAGAGGTTGCCCGCCACATCCCCCAGGTGGACGAGGTGATCGCCATTGCTGCCTTTGACCGCCCGCGCGACCTGCTCCAACCGGGCAAGTGGCTGGCCCAGTGGGGGTTTAGCCGCCAACTCCGCCGCAACCACTATGATGCGGTGCTGATCATGCAGCACATGACCACAGTGCTCGGCGCGGCCAAGTTCGCCCTGCTAACCCTCGCAGCAGGGGTGAAGGTGCGCGCTGGGTTGGATAACGGGCGCGGCTGGTTCCTCAATCGCCGGGTTCGCAATCGCGGCTACGGGGCGCAGCACGAAGCTGACTACTGGCTGGCGGTGGCTGCCCTGGTCGGAGCCGACCCACGCCCGCGCCCCAGCGGCCTGTTGGTTGCGGCAGCAGACGATTCACAGGCAGCATTGCTGCTCGCGCCCCTGGCCGACCACCGCCCCCGTGTGGCAATGCACCTCGGCACAGGGGCATACGCGCCCGCTCGCCGCTGGCCGCTAGCCTCCTTCATCGAACTGGCGCAGCGGTTGCAAGCAGAGGGCGCGGCGATCATCCTCGTTGGTGGGGCCGACGTGCGCGAGTTCGCCAGGCAGTTGGTCTCTGCCCTGGCTGCGAACGGAGCGGGGCGGCTACTCAACCTGGTAGAGCAGACGACCGTCAGCGAGTTGGCGGCGGTGCTGCGCCACTGCGACCTCTACGTGGGCAGCGACAGTGGGCCGCTGCACGTGGCGGCGACGGCTGGGGTAGCAGTGCTGGGCATCTATGGGCCGAGCAACGAACGGGCCTGGGGGCCGTACGCGGGCGGCACGGCGGTGCAGTTCGACGCGCTGACTGGCACGGCGGACGACTGGCGGGCTATGTATAGCGGCGGCAACGCAGTGATCCGCCAGAGCCTGGCTTGCAGCCCTTGCCTCTACCGCGAGTGGGTGGTTGGGCTGCGCGACGGCTGCCCCGACCGCGAGTGCCTGACTACGCTCGAACCGGTAGCCGTCCACGCGGCAGCCCGCCTGCTACTAGCCAAAGTAGGTCACACGTCCGAATCATCCTTACCAAGACCTTACCACACCTTCTGTGACCGCCATTGCAGCAATTGCAACAGGGTATCTACTTTCTAATTGTGGCACAGTTTGCCCATAAGCCTGTGCTTTTCTGCTATAATCCATGTAGGAGAGCAAGCGACAGGGCGCGGCAAAGCGCGTTGTTGGCGAGGAGAGCGGGAAATGAATTGGCATAATGCAAACCGACTGGGTGGCAGCAACCGGCTCCACCTTGTGCCTGGCGATGAGGAAGCAGAGCAGGCCGCGCACCTGCTGCTCAAGCAGCAGGTGCAACCTGGACTGGACTGGCTGATCGCAGGACGGCAGCTAGACTCGGCCCGCTACGGCATGGAGCAAAGCGTGCCGGGCCACAACCTCCTGCGCCTATTGCGTTGGGTGGACCTCAGCCCCGACACCCAGCAGATCATCCTGGTGCGTGCTGTCGGAGTATGGGTCTGGCTACCAGTACGGGATTGCCTGCTGACGGTGCAGATCGAGGCAGCCTACCGCCCCGAACTCAACGGTGGGATAGGCCAGCCACGCATCCGCAAGGCGAATATTGCCCGCCTCACCTGGCAGCAAACCGCGCAGTTGCCCGCCCTACTGGACTACGGCTTCCGCGAGGTGGGTTATTGGCAGATCAACGGTAGGGTTGACCTGCAAAGCCTCGGCTTCCGCCACCTTCAGCCCACTAAGTGAGCCTCCGCCTCCACCAACTTTTTCGCTGGCCCCTCTACTGGCGGCAGTGGCTTGGCTTCACCGCCTTCGATGGTGATACGCGGCAGCCAGCCCAGCCATGTCGGTAGCCACCAGTTCCAGTCGCCCAGCAGCCGCATGGTGGCAGGCAGCAGCACAGAGCGGATGATCGTCGCGTCAATGAAGACGGCAACTGCCAGCCCCAGGCCTAGTTGCTTGACCGCTAGCAGTTGCAGGGTGGCGAACACCGCGAACACAACTACCATGATCGCCGCCGCGTTCGTCACCGTACCGCTGGTCGCGCTGATGCCCCGCTCCACCGCTTCGTTAGAGGAGTAGCCGCGATCCCGCTCCTCTTTGATGCGGGTCAGCACAAAGAGGTGGTAATCCATCGAGAGGCCGAAGACGATAGCGAACAGGAAGATCGGTAGCCAGCCAGCGATCACCCCGGTGGATGTGACCCCCAGTTGTTCCTTGAACAAACCGTCCTGGAAGATGAGGATGATCAGCCCATAGGTCGCCCCGGCGGAGAGCAGATTGAGCAGGATCGCCTTGATCGGGATCACCAGCGAACGGAAGGCCACCAGCAACAGGATGAAGCTGAGGCCTAGCACGAAGCTGAAAACTAGCGGCAGCACGCTGGTGTACTGCTCTGTCGCGTCGAGCGACCCCGCTGCCTCGCCCGCCACGTAGACGTTCACCCCCGGCACGCCTGCGAAGGCGGCTGGCACAAGCTCGTGGCGCACCTGACGCACCAGATTCCAGTTGCTCTGGCTGTTCGAGTCGCCGGGCAGGGTGTAGCTAACTGAGCGCACCCTACCGTCAGGGGCAGCAGTCTCTACCCCCTTTTCGCGCAGCAATGCCCCCACTGCGTCATCCAGCTTGCGGGTGGCTGCCTGCACATCCGCCCGCTGGGGGGCATTAGCCTGCACTATAAGGTCGAGGGTGAGGGTCGTCCCCTGCGGCCACTTGGCCTGCAAGATGTCGGCGGCCTTGCGGACTTCGAGGCTGGGCGGCAGAGCCTCCACGTTCTGGTCGGCAGAACCTAGGCGGATGTGGAGCAGAGGAGTACTGAGAGCGAGCAGCAGCACCGTCACGCTGACGGCGAAGAAGATAGGGCGAGCTACCACGCTACGCACGATCTGGCCCCACAGCCCACTGCCTTCCTCGCGTTCGCGGCCAAAGTAAGGGATGCGCCCACCATCAATGCCACGCCCCAGCACGCTGAGCAGCGCAGGCAGAAAGGTGAGGCTGGCGAGAATCGAGACAGCAACGACGGTGATCGCGCCGATCGCAATTGTGCTGAAGCTGGGGCTTGGCACTGCCAGCAACCCTGCTAGAGAGATCATCACTGTCAGGCCGCTGAAGAACACTGCTCGGCCTGCTGTACCGCTGGCAACTTCGAGGGCCGCGAACTTGTCGCCCAGCCTGCGCCGTTCGCTGCGGTAGCGCGTGATGATGAACAGCGAATAGTCAATACCCACTGCCAGCCCGATCATCACCACCACGTGGCCCACTGTCAGGTCGATCTTAGCGACCAGGTGGCTGTAGATCGCCATGACGCTGAAGGTCGTCGCCAGGGTCAGCATCGCCATCACGATAGGCACCAGGGCAGCAACCACCGCCCCGAAGGCGATCAGCAGGATGATCAGGGTGAGCGGCAGGGTGAACTTGAGCGAACTCTCCAGGTCACTGCTCAGTAGCTCGGAGAACTCTGCGTCTGCCAACACCCCGCTGTAGCTGTAAATCTGGTAGGCAGGGTGTGCCTGGCGGGCTGCGGCCACTGCTGCCCGCCCCGCCAACGCCTGCGCCTTCACCGCCGCTTGGTCGCCACTCAGCGGGGCAACCACCTGGGTGCTGCTCTGGTCGGCAGAGACGAACTGGGGGTTAGGCACGGCGTAGTAGTTGTAGACCGCAGAGAAGGCAGGTTGTGGCTTGCTGCCCGCTGCACTGTAGCTAGTCTGGCTCAGGCGGGCGGCCACATCCAGCACTGTCGCCTTGTACTCGGCATCTGTCACCTTAAGGGTCGGGTGGCTGACGACGACCAGCAGCGTTTCGGGCTGCACTATGCCACCAGCCTGCAAGGCCGCATTGCCGCGTGCTGCCTCGGTGCGGGCCTCACCTGCATCGGTCAGGTCGCGGGTACGCGTCCCCAAGCCAAGCAGACCACCCGCCACTAGAGCGGTGACCACCACCAGCCAGACGACAATCACCGGCCAACCGTGCCGCGCACTCCACATTGCCAGCCGGGTCGTCAACTGCTTGCTGCCGCCATTCGTCGCTGCCATCGTTTTCTCCTAATCCATGCCCATAGCCCATCATAGTTTGTTACATTATACACTAAGTTGGCCGCAACATGGAAGTGAGAGGTGGGCAGCACCAGTGGATTGATGCAAAACGAGGACCCCCGGCATTGCTGCCGAGGGCCATCGTAACGCGAGATGCGGAGAGGAGAGATGTGTATGATGCAGGGTGGTCAGGTACACGCCGACCTGGAAGTGGTGGAATGCCGTCGTGTACGAGACCGGGTTCGTTGTGCCTTGCGTACAATCAAGATTATAGCATAGTTTATGCGAAAGCGCAAGGGGTTTTGATGCCAATCTTCATCTGATTTTGCGAACTCGCACTCTGCAAACATAACATTGTTAACAATGTGTTAGAGTGTGGACAAACCATGTGCATACTATTGACAGGTCATGAGGTTGGTTGGTATCATTGCTCCAGGTTCGCGGGTGCGAACACTGAATAACAGAAGCAGTTCTCACATATAAGGAGATCACGACCGTGGCTAATATTGTAGATACCGCTGTAGCGGCTGGTTCGTTCAAGACCCTGGTGGCTGCCGTTCAGGCTGCTGGCCTGGTCGACACGCTCAAGAGTGCTGGCCCCTTCACCGTCTTCGCCCCGACCGACGAGGCTTTTGCCAAGCTCCCGGCTGGCACGGTTGAGAGCCTGCTCGGCAACATTCCCCAGTTGACCAAGATTCTCACCTACCACGTCGTTGCGGGCAAGGTAATGGCCGCCGATGTGGTCAAGCTCCACTCGGCCAAGACGGTCGAGGGCAGCGAAGTGACCATTGATGTGAGTTCTGGCGGCGTGAAGGTAGACAATGCCAAAGTCGTGCAGACCGATATCGTATGCGACAATGGCGTAATCCACGTGATCGATAGCGTAATCCTGCCTAAGTAACCCATTTGGCGACCAGAATAAGGAGGGACGTGACCCTTGCGGATCACGTCCCTTTTTGCTGACCGGTAGGCAGCTAACATCTGCTGCGGTGCCGCTACACCTACGTCGGCGAGGGCATTGGCGATGGTCTGGCGGGTGGCCTGGGTCAGGGCGAGGCGGGCGGCCTGTAGCTGCGGTGCCGACTTGAGAATTGGACATTTGTCATAGAAGGTAGAGAAGGCATCGGCCAACTCGAACAGATAGCTGGTCATGTTGATCGGGCGGTACTGCTCGGCGGCGCGCTGCAACTCGTCGGGGTAGCGGGCGATCAGTTCCAGCAGGGCGGTCTCCTCCTTCGTCAGGTCGGTGAACTGGAAGCTGCCGCCTGCTTGTGGGGCCGCCAACCCCTCCCGCTCTGCCTTGCGGAGGACAGAGCAGGCGCGGGCGTGCTGGTACTGGATGTATGGGGCAGACTGGCCCTCGAAGTTGAGGGCGCGCTCCCAGTCGAAGACCAACACCCGGTTGTTGTCCTTACTCAACATCTCGAAGCGGATTGCGCCAAAGGCAACTTGAGTGGCGATCTCCTGCTTCAACTCATCGCTTAGGTCGGGGTTCTTCTCGTTGACCACCGCCAGTGCCTTCTCCACCGCGCCACTAGCTAGCTCCTCGTAGAAAATCGCGTTACCCTTACGGCTGGACATTGCGCCGCCCGGTAGCGTGACCATCTCGTAGCTAAGATGCTGAAACTTGTCCTCATCACCAAGGCGCAACAGTTCAAGTAGCTTGTAGACTTGCTGCATATAGAGCGACTGGCGTACGTCAACCACGTATACCAGGCGGTCGGCGTGGTAATCGGTCAGCTTGAGGCGAGCGAGGGCGAGGTCTTTGCTGCCATACAGCGAACTGCCGTCTTTGCGGAGCAGCACCAGGGTGCGCCACACCTCCTTCGCACTGCCGTCGGGATTGTTGCCCGCAAGCTGCTTCGCATACTTCTGGCTCAGTTCGGGGTCAGCACGGATAGCATCGTCTAGCTTGACGTAGACAGGGCCAACTGGCCGCTCATCGTGGGCCAGGCCACGGCGCACCAACTCGGCGACCAGCAGCTTACCCTCCTCCTCTACCTCACTCTCAAAGAACCAGGCATCGAACTTGATGTTCAGTTGCTCATAGATGTGGTAGAACTCCTCCATACTCCAATCACGGGTGGCGCGCCAGAGTTGTAGCAACTCTGGGTCTTGCCCCTCCCACCGCTGCCAGAGGGCGCGTTGCTCTGCCACCCAGCCAGGAACCTGCGCCCACCAGTCGCGGTTGGCGGTCAAGCTGCTGGGGCGGTCTGCGCTCAGGCGGTCGAACAGGTCCTGGATCAGCTCATGGTCGCTGAAAGCCTTGTAGTCGGGGCCGTCCTTGCTCAGCAGTGCTGCGCCCAGGTAGGCTGCATCGGGGCTAGGGCTGTTGCCGAGGTAGGCAGTGGCGGTAGCAGTGGCCGCCGCGTCCTCCTGCACCCAGTCGCGCACCTGACTCAGCACCTCATTGCGGTACTCCAGGCGGGCGTTGCCTTCGGAGTAGACGCGATTAAGCCAGATACCCTTGCCGCTCTCTGGCTCCTGACCGTTGTGGAAGCGCAGGTAGCACCAGAGGCACTTGATCACGTGCGCGCCACTGTCACCAATGTAGTTCGCGCCGATCACCTCGTAGCCAGCCTTCCGCAGAACATTGACCACCGTGCTGCCCAGGCAGGCGTTCCGCAGGTGGCCGACGTGGAAGGCTTTGTGGGTGTTGGGCTGCGAAAACTCGATCATCACCCGCAACCCGACTGGGGCAGCCTGCCCATAGTTCGCCCCATCGCGTAGCACAGTGTTGACCACCTGGTTGGCAAACCAGTTGCTATCCAGATAGAAGTTGATGTAGCCCTTGACCGTCTCCACGTGATCGATCCCCTCGCGGGCGGGCAGTTGGGCAGCGACAAGCTCGGCCACCGCTACGGGGTTGAGCTTTGCCCCCTTGCCCAGTTGGAAGCTGACCGAACTGGCATAGCCCCAGGTGCCGCTCAATGCCCCCGATAGATACTTGAGATCGAGGGTGGCAGGGGGAGTCAGGCCCACAGCAGCAATGGCGTGGTGCAGGTCGGCGATCAACTCGGCTTTGATATTCTGGTACATCGGGCTGGCTCCTAAGCTAAGATAGGCTGTCATTATACCAAACTGGGCGGCTGCTACTTGCGCCCTGCGATATAAGTCATCACCCTTTTGGCAATCGGCATGGCGTAGGAGCTACCTTCGCCACCGTTCTCGATCATCGCACAGATCGCATACTGGGGGCTGCCCGCGTCCTTGCCCATGATCGCAATGAACCAGGCGTGGTTGGTGCCGCGCCCGGTCTCGGCGGTGCCAGTCTTGCCGCCAACTACCCAGCCGGGGATCGCTGCGCCGTTCGCCCAGCCGCTCTGCACGCCGGTGTACATCGCCTGCCGCGCTGTCGATGCCGTCTGCGGGGTCATCACGCGAGTCAGCACTTGGGGGCTGGTCTTTTGCAGCACGCGACCCGGCTGCCCCTCGCTGGTGGGATGCTGGCTAATGTGGTCAACCAGGTAGGGGCGCGGCAACTCGCCGCCGCGCCCAACGGTGGCCGCGATCAAGGCCATGTGTAGAGGAGTGACTTGCAACTGCCCTTGCCCATAACTGCTGGCGACGTTCAGGTTCTTCGCCTCTGGGCCGCTGAGGATGCACTGAATGTCGGTCGGCGCGGCGGTGCTACACAGGCTGCTGGTCGCTAGGTCAAAATCGGCCCGCAAGTCGCGGCTGATATAGAAGCTGCTGATGTACTTCGCCATCTCACCTGCGCCGAGGTCATTGGCAATCGTGGCGAAGACGACGTTGAGCGACCACTTGTAGCCCTCAACTAGCGAGTAGCGCGGGCCAGTGCCAGCGGGCCGACAGGTAGTGCAGTCGTAGACCGTTTGGTTGTTGAGGCTAACCTGCCCTGGGTCGGTGAAGGGGCTGGTGAGGGTGTACTTGCCAGTGTCTAGGCCAGCAACCAGCGTGACCGTCTTGAAGGTAGAGCCTGGTGGGTAACGGCCCGCCGTCGCCCGCAAGACGAGGGGGTTGCTGGGGTCGTTGACCAGCCCGTTCCAGTAGGCAGTAATGCGGTCGCGCTCGGCCTTCGGGTCGCTGGCTGGGTCAGCGGCGATCTGGCTAGGGTCAAAGCGCGGGTTGCTTGCCATCGCCAGTACTGCACCCGTCTGCACATCGAGAACAACAACCGCCCCGCGACAGACTCCCCTTTGTGGGCCGCCACAGCCTGCCAGCGCATCCTGGGCCACCTCCTGCACATCCGCTTGCAGGGTGAGATAAAGGTCGCTGCCGTAGGTAGGGCGGTGCAGCAGGTTGTTCTCTGCTTCGAGCAGGGGGTTGTTGCCCTTACGCCCGCTCAGGTAGTCGTCGTAGAGGTTCTCCAAACCAAAGTTGCCGAAACGGAGTGGGCTGTAGTAGCCAGCAAGGTAGCCAGTATACGAGTTGGGGTAGCTGCGGGCAACGTAGCCGTCTGGCAGCACTGTGGTGTCCGCAATGGGCTGGCCGCCCGCAGCAAAGATGCGCCCACGCCGCACGCGCAACTCGGCATCGGCCCGGCGTGGGTCGCTGATCGGGTTATCCGTCCCCTGGCTCCCGATCTTCAAGCGGATAGCGGGGGCAGCTACTACCTGCTGGTAGAGCAAGTGGACGCTGATCAGCATGAAGCAGGCAATCAGGGTGCCGCCCAGCCGCTGCAACGTGCGATTGGTCTCGCTACTAGGTCGGGGCATCCCCTGCCAGACCAGGTAGAGCAGACCAGGGAAGCTAGCCAGCAGGCAAAGTAGCCACGTCTGGTCGCTGCGGCTGTAATAGCCGTAGAAAAGCAGCGCAGCTACCAGGGCTACTACCAGGGCCGCCAGTACACGTTTCATCCATCTGCTCCTACCTACTTGCCGCCACTCTTGGCCTTATCAGCCTTAGCACGGTTGGCCTCGGCGCGCTGCCGAGCAGTCTCCATGATCCCCTGGCGGGCCTGCGATGCTGTGCGTGGCACGGCGGTTGGGCGGCTGGTGGTAGTGCGGACGGGAGTGCGGCTGGAGACAGCCCCCTTGACTGGCTCCTGCTGCTTGCCAACCTCCTCCACCTCACCCATCAGCGCAAGCAGGCTGCTGTTCACCTTTGTGCGCTCGGTCATCGAAAGCGGGCGGGCAGACACCTGCTCCTCGTCGCTCTCATGGGCGAGATCGCCTTCGTTGAACGACAGCTTCTCGCGCACGAAGCGGCTGAGGAAGATGTGTTCAAAGACCGGGTACTTGCAGCCATCTATGTCGATCTGCGCGCGGTCGTTGCTGAAGACAATTGCCCCCTTGACCGTCGGGTTGACAACCCCCTGGGCCTTGAGGAAGTTAGTCAGGTTGACGATCTGCGCGTCGAGGGCAAGGGTGGGGTTGCCGAGGGCGGGTGCGCCGATAGAGCCAATGCGGTCAATAAAGCCCACGCGCCGTTGCCAACGGTTGTTGCGGCAGATGATGCGGCCATAATCCTGCTGCAACTGGATCACCAGGAAGCCGCCTGGCCCGGCGATCATGTGGTCAAGCACCAGGGCGCGGCTGAGGGGCAGGTAGTTGTAGAAGACATAGCGGTTGTTGAAGTCGTGCAATTCGGCTACCAGCTTCTTGTGCGGCTCCTCCTTCCACTTGCGGTTGAGCCACTGCCCGCTGGTCATTACGAAGAAGCCAACGATCAGCCCGATGTAGTAGATCAGCAGGCTGAGGCCAGAGGTAGCGGGCGCAGTTGCCGTGCCACCTGCTGTGCCACTAACTACCCCGCTGCTGGTCAGGGGTAGGCTGCTGCTGACTACACCGCTGCCCGCCTTGAGCGTGCTGCTGATCGTCTGGGTGCCTGTGATTACCGCGCCGCTCTCGCTGCTGGTCGCTGCGGCACCACTGCCGAGGATACCACCAGGCAAGAAGGCGAGGAGGAACGCGCCGCCAAGGATCACGAAGCCGATGATCTGCAACCGCCGGGCTAGCTGGAGCCTGGCCTTGATGTATGCCCGATTGACAAAAGTTTGCATTAGCCTGCCTTCTGCATGGTTATCTTGAACAAGGATGCTGGGCGCAAAGAGACGCGCCCTTACACGGCTATTATAACCTATGTGGGGGAGGCAAGCCACCCCCACCTGCACTTCTCAGCAAACCGTAATCCAGCCCGCTGCTCAGTCCCAGGCGCGCAGCACCAGGCAGGCGTTCTGGCCGCCGAAGCCGAACGAGTTGGAGAGGACAGTGCGTACCCGCTGCCTGCGGGCCACGTTCGGCACGTAGTCGAGGTCGCAGGCAGGATCGGGGGTGTGATAGTTGATCGTTGGGTGGATCACGCCATCGCAGATGGTCATCACGCTGGCGACCGCCTCCACTGCCCCCGCCGCACTGAGCAGGTGGCCGAGCATGGATTTGGTCGCGCTGATTGGTATCCGCTGGGCGAGTGCGCCAAAGACGAGCTTGATCGCGTTGGTCTCGCTCACATCGTTTAGCACCGTGCTGGTGCCATGCGCGTTGATGTAGTCCACTTCCTCTGGGGCAACCCCGGCACTCTTGAGGGCGCGCCGCATCGCCGCTGCCGCCCCCGCGCCATCGGGCCGAGGCGCAACCGGGTGGTAAGCGTCGGCGGTCGCCCCATAGCCCAGCACCTCGGCGTAGATGCGCGCGCCACGAGCTACTGCGTGTTCCATCTCCTCCAACACCAGGGTGGCCCCACCCTCGCCCGCTACGAAGCCGTCACGTTCGCGGTCAAAGGGGCGGCTGGCGGCTTCTGGCTCGTCGTTGCGCTGGCTCATTGCGTGGAGGGCGTTGAAGGCAGCCTGGCCCAGCAAGCAGATCGCCGCCTCATAACCGCCGGTCAGCATCACCGCGGCATCACCCCTGCGTATCACATGGGCAGCTTCGCCAATCGCCACGTTGCCGGTGGCGCAGGCCGCCGCCACGGTGGAGAGGTAGCCACGCAAGCCGAAGCGGGTCGCCACCGCCGCCGCTGGCATATTCGGCAGGCTGGCAGGAACATAGTGGGGGGAGACGCGTTGGCCGCCACGCTCGAACAGGGTGCGGGCCGCCACCTCCGTTTCAGGGAAGCTGACGTTGCCCACCCCCAGCAGCACGCCGTAATCCTCTGGCTCGTCCAGCACTGCTGGCAAACAGGCATCGCGCCAGGCATCAGTCGCGCTGGCAATGGCAAAGTGGGTGACGCGGCTGCTGCGGCTCACCTCCTTCGCAGTCATGTAGCTCTCTGGCGCAAAGTCGCGCACCTCACCGCCAATGCGCGTTGGGTAGCCGCTTGCGTCGAAGCGGGTATAGTAACCGATACCTGACCGCCCAGCCAGGAGAGCCTGCCAATAAGCCGCTACCGAGTTGCCCAGGGGGGTGATCGCCCCCAGACCAGTGATCACTACTCTACGTTGTTTGTACATAAGAACTTGCTTCTGCGCGGGTGATCCACTTCCAGCAGCATCCCGGCTTGAATGATTATAACTGCTGTGCTAAGATAGGCTGACAGCCGCAAGGATTGAGCCATACTCTAACACAATGGTGGGCCAATGACAAGCATAGCAGACCTCTCGATCATCATCGTCAACTACAACACCAGCCTGCTGCTGCGCCAGTGCGTAGCCTCGATCTATGCCGACTTGAGTGAAAGCAACCTCGTTGCCGAACTGCTCGTAGTAGACAACGACTCGACCGACGACAGCGTGACGGCTCTGCACCAAAGCTACCCTACGCTGCGGGTGATAACGACGGGCAGCAACCGGGGCTACGGCACTGCCGCTAATCTTGGGCTGCGCGCCGCTGGCGGTCGCCACCTGTTGCTACTCAACAGCGACACGTTGGTGCAAACAGGGGCCTTGCGCGGGATTACCGCCTTCCTGGATGCGCAGCCAGATGCGGGGATAGCTGGCCCCCGCCTGCTCAACGCGGATGGCAGTGTGCAGCGCAGCGCGTTCCGCTTCCCCAGCCTCGTGCAGGTAGCCCTCGATCTGTTCCCACTATTCCCCCGCCTGACCAATACCCCACTGAACGGTCGCTACAACGAGGATGTAGCTGGCTACGAGCAACCCTTCCGCCCCGACTTCATCCTCGGCGCAGCGATGGGCATCCGCCGCGCCGCCTTTGAGCAGGCTGGCGGTTTCGATGAAGGCTTCTTCATGTATGCAGAGGAGGTGGACTGGCAGCAGCGTATTCGCGCCGCTGGTTGGCAGGTCTACAGCCTGCCTGCTGCCCGCCTGATCCACTTCGCGGGCCAAAGCACCCGCCAGCAGCCAGGGCGGATGTTCGTAGAGTTGCACCGCAGCCGAGCGCGCTACTATCGCCTGCACGAGCCGCTCGCCTTCCGGCTCACCGCCCGCCTGCTTACCCGCACTGCTATGCTCTGGAACGCACTAGCCGATTGGCAGAAGCAGATACGCGGTCAGTTTGACGAGCAGGAGCTGCGCCAACGCTGGCGGGTGTACGGCCAGGTCTTTCGCCTGAAGGGCTAGAAGTCCTCGTCTGGAGGAGGCTGGGGTGCTAGTTGTGGCTGGCTGAGTCGCTGGCCCTGGGCTGGCAGCTTGAGTGGAGGCAGGGCATCTTCAGTCGGGTCGGGCGTGGGTTGCGGCTCGTCGAAAATCGTGTCGAGAGCGAAGGGCGCAGCTTCCCCCTGCTCGTTGCTGGGCTGAGTGGTGGGGTTGAGCGGCGGGATCAGATTGTTCGGGGTACTCTCCATCGATAGTGCCTCCTGGTGCGTGTTGCTCGCTAACTACAAGCAATTGCGAGGCCAATGTGCTAGTTGCTACTTGAGGCCAGGTTCAAACCATCCTCTAATGCGCCTAGACCTTGACAGCCATACGCTCAAGTGCTATGATCTCTGCATAGGCAAGAGCTAGCGGTGATCAGCAGAAGGTGGAGGCAATTTAGATGGCTGTTGAATACAAAGATTATTACAAGCTGCTCGGCGTAGAGAAAACCGCCGACGAAAAGGTGATCAAGAGTGCCTACCGCAAACTGGCACGCAAGTATCATCCTGATGTTAACCCCGGAGACAAGACGGCAGAGGCGAAGTTTAAGGAGATCAACGAAGCCTATGAGGTGCTATCCGACCCGGAGAAGCGCAAGAAGTACGATACCCTCGGTCGCGGCTACTTTGGTGAACCAGCAGTAGACTACAGCCGCTATGCGGGTGGCAGTCATGCGGCAGGCGGGGGTACAGTTGACCCCTCAGAGCTTGACAGCCTGTTTGACTACTTCCGCAATGGCAACCCCGCAGGCGGTAGCCGCAGCAGCACTGGACGGGGTGGCTACGCTGGTTATGGGCCAGGCTTCGGCAGCGGCAGCCTTCAGCAGCGTGGAGAAGACTTCGATCAGCCAGTGGAGATCACCCTGGAGGAGGCGTTTGGCGGCGGCCAGCGCGAGATGCAACTGGCGATCAGCGAGGTATGCAAGACCTGTCGTGGTGAGGGCGCAGTCCGCAACGTGGTGAAGGGCCGCAGCGAAGTGCATAGCTGCCCTACCTGCCTCGGCAGTGGCGAAGTCAAGCGCGTAAGGAAGCTGGAAGTAAAAATACCAGCAGGGGTGCAGAGTGGCAGCCGCATCAAGCTGGCGGGGCAGGGTGGCGCGGGCCGCAACGGGGGCAGCAACGGTGACCTCTACCTGGTGGTCAATGTACTGGCCCACAGCCGCTTTGAGCGCGAGGGCGACAATCTGCGCCTCAACCTGCCAGTGGACCTCTACACCGCCCTGCTCGGTGGCGAGGTGACCCTGACCACGCTCAAGGGGTCGAAGATCGCGGTGACGATCAAGCCGCTAACCCAGAACGGGATGATCATGCGCCTGGGTGGGCAAGGAATGCCCGCCCTCGGTGGCGAACGGCGGGGCGACCTGCTGGCGCGGGTGGATGTAGTGTTGCCCAGCAGCCTCAGCGAGTTCGAGCGTGAGCAGTTCGCTGCCCTACGCGATTACCGCGACGAGCAGGAGGTACAGCTATGATGATCAGCGAACGTGGCTACATCGAGGTCGAGGAGCAGAGCGACCGTACCCCCCGCTACATCATTAGCATTGCTGCCCAGCTAGTCAGCGTTCACCCCCAGACGTTGCGGATGTACGAGCGTGTCGGCCTGGTTAATCCCCAGCGACGCAGCAACATTCGCCTCTACAGCGACTTCGATATTGCCCGCCTGCGCCGCGTGCAACGGCTAATCAACGACCTGGGGGTAAACCTGGCAGGGGCCGAGATTATCATCAACATGAGCGAGCAGATCGCCGAGATGCGGGCTGAAGTAGAGCAGCTACGCCGCAATATCGGCGCAGCCACTCCGCCAATCAGCCGTGTGCTGAGCAGCGGCGAGCGGTGACAGGCGATTTTTGGTCTAACGCTACTCAAGTAGTTATCAGCCAGCTTGAGGGCTATAATATCAAGGTAAGCACGTTTCAAGCAATCCATGAACAAAGATTGGGGAACAAATTATAATGAATGAGCGATTCACTGACCTTGCTCAAGAAGCCCTGCAACAGGCCCATGCTATCTTGCAGGAGAAGCACCACAGCCAGTTGGATGTCGAACACATCCTGCTCGCCTTGCTCCGCCAACGTGGGGGGGTTGTACCACGCCTGGTGCAGAAAATGAATGCTGACCCGCAGGCCTTGGAGCGCAAGGCTGACGAAGCCCTGAACCTGGTCGCCCGCACCTACTCCACACCCTACGCCTCGCAAGCGGCCCAAATCTACATCACCATGCGGGCCAAGCGGTTGCTCGAAGTGGCGGCAGAGGAGGCATCGCGGCTGAGTGACGACTTTATCAGCACCGAACACCTTTTCCTCGCCATTGCTGCTGAGCGCGGGGGGGCGGCTAGTCGCATCCTGGCCGAGGCCAGCATTGACCAGGAGAAGATTTACAAGGCACTACGCGACGTGCGCGGCAACCAGCGTGTAACCGACGCGCAGGCCGAGAGCCGCTACCAGATGCTAGAACGCTACAGCGTTGACCTGACCGAACTCGCGCGCCGGGGCAAGCTCGACCGTGTGATTGGCCGCGACGACGAGATTCGCCGCGTGATGCAGGTGCTGGCCCGCCGCAGCAAGAACAATCCTGTGCTGATCGGCGAACCGGGCGTGGGCAAGACAGCTATCGTAGAGGGGCTGGCCCAGAAGGTTGCCAGCGGTGACGTACCGGAGATACTGCAAGGCAAGCGCGTGGTTTCGCTCGATCTGGCTGCTCTGATCGCAGGTAGCAAGTTTCGGGGCGAGTTTGAGGAGCGACTGAAGGGGGTAATGGAGGAAGTGAAGCGCGCCAAGAAGGAGATCATCCTCTTTATTGACGAGCTACACACTGTCGTTGGGGCGGGGGCTGCCGAGGGCGCGATGGACGCAGGCCAGATGCTTAAGCCCGCCCTGGCGCGCGGCGAACTTCAGTGCATCGGCGCGACCACCCTCAATGAGTATCGCAAGCACATTGAGAAGGATGCTGCGTTGGAGCGTCGGTTCGCCACCGTCTTCGTGGACGAACCCAGCCCCGAAGATGCTATCGAAATCCTCAAGGGGCTACGTAAGGCTTACGAGGATCACCACGGCCTGACGATCACCGATGAGGCGATCAAGGCTGCTGTCACCCTCAGCCACCGCTACATCAGTGACCGCTTCCTGCCTGATAAGGCGATTGACTTGATGGACGAGGCTTCGGCGAAGGTGCGCCTCGATCTCTTTAGTGTCAGCCCCGAACTAAAGGAGATGGCGGGTCGTCTGGGCGAACTGAACGCCCTGATGGAGCAGGCGGGTGAGGCGAAGGACTACCAGCAGGCTGCTTTGCTCAAGACTGAGCATGACGCGCTGCAACTGCGCTACGATGAGGCCAAGAGAGAGTGGATCGCTGAACACCATGTGGATGACACGGTGGATGAGGAGGACATTGCCGAGATCGTCGGCAAGTGGACTGGCATCCCGGTCAAGCGCATGATGGCCGACGAGATGGCAAAGCTGGCCGATATGGAGGACGCGCTGCACCAGCGGGTGATCGGGCAGCACGAGTCTGTTGAAGCAGTGAGCGACGCGATCCGCCGCGCCCGCGCTGGCCTCAAGGACCCAGATCGCCCCATCGGTAGCTTCATCTTCCTCGGCCCGACTGGGGTGGGCAAGACAGAGTTGGCAAAGGCACTGGCCGCCTTCATGTTCGACGACGAGAGCGCGATGGTGCGCGTAGACATGAGCGAGTATGGCGAGCGGCACAGCGTCGCTCGGCTGATTGGTTCGCCTCCCGGCTATGTCGGCTACGACGAGGGTGGGCAGCTAACTGAGGCCGTGCGCCGTCGCCCCTACCAGGTGATCCTTTTCGACGAGATTGAGAAGGCGCACCCCGAAATCTTTAACAGCCTCTTGCAGGTGCTGGACGATGGCCGCCTGACTGACGGGCAGGGTCGCACAGTAGACTTCCGCAACACCCTGATCATCATGACCTCGAACATTGGCAACGAGTTCCTGCCAAAGGCCGACCCAATTGGCTTCCGCAAGGCGGGTTTCAGCAACACCAATAACGAGGAGGAACGCGACGCAGCCGCCCAGCGCAAGGCTAGCAAGAACATTGACGAGGCCCTGCGCCGCTTCTTCCGCCCAGAGTTCCTCAACCGCGTGGACGAGGTGATCGTCTTCAGCAACCTGACCCTGGCCGACCTCAAGCAGATCGTGGAGATTCAGGCCCAGGAGTTGGCGAAGCGGGCGGGCAACATGGGCCTGAGCATCACCCTGAGCGACAGCGCGAAGGAGTACCTGGCTACCAACGGCTATGACAAGGACTTTGGCGCACGTCCGCTTAAGCGGCTGGTGCAGAAGGAGTTGGAGACCCCAATCAGCAAGGCACTGCTGCGCGGCACCTTCAAGGCTGGCGATACTATCATGGTGGACAGCGACGATGAGGGCAAGCTGCGCTTCAGCGTAGCCGAGCGGCTGGAGCAGCCCGCCATCCCCACCGAAGTGGTCGCTTAGGCCAACAGCAAGAGCAAGAACCCCTCCCTAATCCGTGTCAGGCGCGGCTGGGGGAGGGTTTTTTGCTTGCTATTTTGGTATAATCCTCTAGCCACCAGCCAGCGTCGCGTCGGAGCGCGAGCAGCCAGTGACCATTACTACTCTGTAGTCACAAACTGACCAAAGGGGCTTGCGATGGACAATAGTCAGCGGCGCGCCAGCGCGGAGCGCACCACCAAAGAGAGCCAGGTCAGCGTTGAGATCAACATTGACGGCACTGGCGTGGCCGACGTGCAGAGCGGCTGCGGCTTCCTCGACCATATGCTCGATGCGCTGGCGAAGCATGGCCTGTTCGACCTGACGGTGCGAGCCACTGGCGACTATCATATTGACGAACACCATACGGTGGAGGATACCGCCATCGTCCTCGGTCGTGCCTTCAACCAGGCACTGGGCGACAAGCGCGGCATCAACCGCATGGGCGACGCAACCGTACCGCTTGACGAAGCCCTCGCCCAGGTCGTGGTAGACATCGGCGGGCGCGGCTACAGCGATATCCGCGCCAGGTTCAGCAACCCGAAGGTGGGTGACCTCAGCACCGACTTGATCTGGCACTTCCTCGACAGCTTTGCGAAGGAGGCGCGCCTCAACCTACACGTGCGCCTGCTGCGGGGCCGCAACGACCACCACCGTGCCGAGGCGATCTTCAAAGCCCTCGCTCGCGCCCTCTACCAGGCCGTCACTATTGACCCCCGCCGCGCCAGCGTCTTGCCCAGCACGAAGGGGAGCATAGACAAGGTGTTAGGCACGTGGCTCTAGCAGCCTGCGCTGCGACCTCTCACCCAAGCCTCTCCCCTTTGCGGCAGAGGGCAAAGAAGAACAGGAGACTCGCTACTCTATGTTGACTAGCCACCTCAATCAACTGACCGCCGAGCAACGTAGCCGCATCATGCGGCGGGCCGAGAGCGACACCGAACGGGTGCGCGGTGTGGTGCGCGAGATACTTGACCGGGTGCGGGCTGAAGGTGACGCAGCCCTACGCGACTACACCCACCGCTTCGACGGCGTGGAGGTGCAAGACTTGCGGGTGAGCGAAGCCGAGGTCGAGCGCGCCTACGCCAGCGTTAGTCCAGCGTTCCTGCACGGTCTGCGCCAGGCCGCCACCAACATCACCACCTTCCACCAGGCCCAGCTTGAGGGCCAGCACGTGGTCGAGACCGCGCCCGGCATCCACATCTGGCGGGTGCGGCGGGCAATCGAGCGCGTAGGCCTTTACGTCCCCGGTGGGCGCAAAATCTACCCCTCGTCCGTGCTGATGGCGGGTATCCCTGCGCGGCAGGCAGGCTGCAAGCTGCGGGTGATGTGCGCCCCCCCCGCACCTGATGGCAGCCTGCCTGCCCCCACCCTCGTCGCGGCTAAGGAGGCTGGCATCGAACACATCTACAAGGTAGGCGGAGCGCAGGCTATCGGCGCAATGGCTTATGGCACCGAGACGATCCCTGCCGTCTACAAGGTGTTCGGCGCGGGCAACCTCTACGTTGCCGTCGCCAAGCTGCTAGTGCGCGACGCGGGGGTAGAGCTTGATATGCCCGCTGGCCCCAGTGAGGTGCTGATCATCGCTGACGGCACGGCTGACCCACGCTTCGTCGCCGCCGATCTCATGTCGCAGGCCGAGCATGGTGAGGAGTCGGCGGGCGTGCTGCTAACCACCTCGCCAGAGTTGGCCGCGCAGGTGGCCGCTGAGGTCGAACGCCAACTGGTGGGCCTGGCGACCGCCCCGACCATCCGCAAGGCACTGGACAGCTACGGCGCGATCCTCGTCTGCACCGACGTGCCAGAGGCGATAGCGTTCGCCAACGAGTACGCCCCCGAACACCTGGAGATCATCCTTGCAGGGGATGGCAACCATCTTGCGCTGGAGCAAGTGACGAATGCGGGGGCAGTCTTCCTCGGCCCCTACGCCCCCGAACCAGCGGGCGACTATGCCAGCGGCAGCAACCACGTGCTACCGACGGGTGGGGCAGCCCGCCTCTACAGCGGCCTCTCAGTAGACAGCTTCAGCCGCATGGTCGAGGTGCAGGAGCTAACCCGCGACGGTCTCGCCAGCATCCGCGCCAGCATAGATGTGCTGGCGACCACCGAAGGTTTGCCAGCCCACCGCAACGCCGTCGAGGTGCGCTTCGATGGTTGAGCCACCACCTTGCACGCGGGTGTATTACCTGTCTTGGCGCACCGCTGGGTGATACAGTGCCGTTACGAGCAGATGGCCCACACTCAGGTGTTGTTGCGTTTAGTGGTCAGCACTTTGGTATAATAGAGGTATGGCTGGTACCAGCAACCTTGTCGGTGCGCTGCTAGTTGCAGCCGGGCAGCTTGCCAGCCTCAAATACCCGTGTGTTGTGCTGCTACTTTGGCAGCCAAAAGCGCACGCTAGTCGTAGTGGAGGTTTGTGATGTTTTTTGCTCCCATGCGCGGGGTGATAGACCGCCGCATCCTTGTCAACTACCAGGTTGACCCCGCTGTACTCAGCGCACTTCTGCCAGCCCCCTTCCGCCCGAAGTTGGTGCAGGGCAAGGGCATTGCGGGCATCTGCCTGATCCGCCTGGCCCACCTGCGGCCACGTGGCCTACCGGCCTTTGTTGGCTTGCGCTCGGAGAACGCAGCCCACCGCATTGCAGTCGAGTGGGAGGAACAGGGCCAGCTACGCGAAGGGGTCTACATCCCCCGCCGCGACAGTGCCTCGCGGCTGAACGTCTTGCTCGGTGGCCGCCTGGTGCCTGGTCTCCAGCAGCACGCCCGCTTCCAGGTAATCGAGAAGAAGCAGCATCTCTATGTGGCGGTAGACAGCGACGACCAACAGACTCACGTCGTAGTCGAGGGCGATGTGGCAGAGTCGCTGCCCGCCAACTCGGTCTTCCAGAACGTAGCCGAAGCCTCGGCCTTCTTTGAACACGGCTCTATTGGCTACTCGCCCGCCCAGGGTGGCGGCCTGATCCAGGGCATTCGGCTGCACGCCTTTAACTGGCAAGTGGTGCCGCTGACGATCCAACAGGTGCAGTCTAGCTTCTTCGACAACCGCCAGCAGTTTCCAGCTGGCAGCTGCACCTTCGACTGTGCGCTGCTGATGCGGGGGGTTGAACACGCCTGGTACGCAGCACAAACGCCACAGTTGGCCGCTGTTTAGCCATCGGCAATTGTTGTAGGATGGTTCTTCCTGGGCAGAGATTTGTTACACGGTGACAGCGGTGGGGGGACAGGCATGAAGCTGGTAACTTACACCATCCGTAGGCTGGGTGGCTATGGACGCGACGACCGCTTTGGCGCGCTGGTCAACATCGGGGGAGAGGAGAGGGTGGTTAGCCTGCCCGACTTGCACCGCTGGGCGCAGCGCAACCTCGCCCCCAGCGATATGCACCATCGCCAGATCAGCAACTTCGCCCCCAGCAACAGCCTGCTGGCGACCCTGGATCGCGGCTATGGCGCAACCGTGTTCGGCGAACCTGACCTGATCCCAACCTTCGACCCCCTGGCTGAGGTGCGCGCCCTGCTCACCCTACTGGCTGACCTGGCCGACGACGACAAGGAGCGAGCCTGGCAACTCACGATTGACCGTGGTCGCGCTACCCTCCTGCCTCCACTCCCGCGCCCACGCAGCCTGCGGGACTTCTACGCCTTCCGCGCTCACGTGGAGACAGCCCGCCGCAATCGGGGCTTGCCGATGATCGAGGAGTGGTTTCAGGCTCCCGCCTTCTACTTCAGCAATCACCAGGCGGTGATAGCTAGCTCCGTTCCCCTGCGGATGCCGCAGACCAGTGCGCTTGACTACGAGCTAGAGGTTGCCTGCGTAGTTGGCAGGCCGGGCCGCAACCTTACGGCTGAGGAAGCTGGCGGCTACATCGCGGGCTACATGATCATGAACGACTGGTCGGCACGGGACGTGCAGCAGGTAGAGATGAAGGTTGGTCTCGGCCCAGCGAAGGCGAAGGACTTTGCCACCACGCTCGGCCCTGCGCTCGTCACCGCCGACGAACTAGCCGACCGCAGTAGTGGAGTGGGCGCAGAAGAACGGTACGATCTCGCCATGACCGCGAAGGTGAACGGTGAACTGCGTAGCTCAGGCAATATGCGCGACATCCACTTCTCCTTCAGCCAGCTACTCGCCCACGCTAGCCGCGACGTGTGGCTCTACCCCGGTGACGTGATCGCCAGCGGTACGGTCGGCAGCGGCTGCCTGCTCGAACTGACTGCTGGGCGCGGCCCCTGGCTACAAGCGGGAGATGTGGTAGAATTGGAGATAGAACGCCTCGGCGTTATCACTAACCCAGTGGTCGGCAACGAGTGAGCAGCAGCGGACGGCATATACCGGGCTTGCTACATAATGCACGATGTTGACCACGCCACCAGAAAGGAGTCGCCAATGCCTCCCTACATGAAGATGGGGCAGGTTCCGCATAAGCGGCACACGATCTTCCGCCGCCCCGACGGCAAGCTCTACACCGAGGAGCTTTTCGGGGTTGAGGGCTTCAGCGGGATTGCCAGCCTGCTCTACCACTACAACCCACCAGTGAGAGCGACTAAAATCCGCCCCTGCCCAGAGATGACCACAGCCCTGACCCCCGTCGCGGTGCCAGAGGAGGTGCAACGCCATCATCACCTCAAAACATTGAACGTGCCACAAGGTGGCAACCCGATCACCGCTCGCCGCATCCTGATGTTCAACAACGATGTGCGGATTGCGGTCGCTCGCCCCACCGAGGCGATGCCCTACTTCTATCGTAACTCGCAGGCTGACGAGATGTACTTTATTCACGAGGGGCGCGGCACATTCCTCACCAACTTCGGTACCCTCCCCTACGAGGAGGGCGACTACGTGATCCTACCACACGGCACTACTTACCAGGTGGAGATGGATGGCGCGGCCAGCCCCAATGGGCAACGCTGGCTGGTAACAGAGGCTAGCGGGCGCATCGAGGTGCCGAAACGCTACCGCAACGAGTACGGCCAACTGCTGGAACACTCCCCCTTCTGCGAACGCGACCTGAGCGGCCCGACCGAGCTACCCAGCGTCGCTGAGGAGCCAGTGGAGGAGCGCGAGTACGAGGTCGTCGTCCGTGCTGGCGGCCTTGTTACCGCCTACTTCTACCAGACCCATCCCTTCGATGTGGCGGGTTGGGACGGCTACCTCTACCCCTGGAAGTTCAACATCCGCGACTTTGAGCCGATCACCGGGCGCATCCACCAGCCACCGACGGTGCATCAGACTTTCCAGGGGCCAAACTTCGTCGTCTGCTCCTTCGTTCCGCGCAAGTTCGACTACCACCCAGAGGGTATCCCTGCGCCCTACAACCACAGCAATATTGACAGTGAGGAGATGATCTACTACGTCAACGGCAACTTCATGAGCCGCAAGGGGATCGAACTAGGCAGCATCACCATGCACCCGCACGGCATCCCGCACGGCCCCGCGCCAGGCGCAGCTGAAGGTAGCATCGGCAAGGAAGCGACGGAGGAGTTGGCAGTGATGATCGACACCTTCCATCCCCTGCACTACACCGCCGCCGCCCTGGAGCTAGACGACCCCAGCTATCCCTTTAGCTGGTACGAGCAGAGCAAGTAAGCTGTGGTGCAAGGGGGCGGTCTTGTCCGGCCACCCCACCGCTGGCTGC
>Ga0123336_10000727_pt1 | contig 31988 bp, 29 predicted proteins | sample SSSSmetaG_FD_96466 | JGI IMG/M metagenome (GOLD analysis project Ga0123336, IMG submission 96466) | Glacier valley bacterial and archeal communities from Borup Fiord, Nunavut, Canada, to study Microbial Dark Matter (Phase II) - ​SSSS metaG | ecosystem: Environmental > Aquatic > Freshwater > Ice...
GACGGTGGCACCAGCGACGGTCAGCGCCGCGCGATTGAGCTCCACGAAGCTGCCGGCCAGGTTGCCGTTGGCGTAGTTGATGGAAAACGTGCCTGATGCCGCAGCCGTCCCACCGACGGCGGCGTTGACGGTGCCGCCCAGATGTCCGTTGAAGTCGACCGCACCACGACTACCCGAAATGCTCAGCGTGCCGTTGAGCCCCGTGACCGTGAGTCCCGGGATCTGGATGCGATCTTGCTGTACGGCCAGATCGGCGGCGAACTGTCCCGAGGCGCGGTTGTAGCGCAGGTTGTTGAGGGTGATGCCGTCGAACGGTGCCCGTTTGACCCGCGCCCCCGTCGCTGTGAAGTTCTCGAGCCCACTTCCCGTCGAGCCCGACGCGGTCATGGTGCCTTCGAGCATCGGCGAAATCGTCGCCAGATTGACGGTGGCCTCACCCGACGCCTCGAAGCGTCCCTCGGGCGTGATGCGCGCGGTGATGTTGGCGCCGTTGCCGCCGCCCGAGGCGCGAAAGGTGCCCTCGCCAGAGAACCGATTGTTCTGGAACGCAATGTGCGACGACACCACCTCGACGGTGGCACCGCCGACCTGGATCGGCCCGGTCTTGAAGCTAGCGTCACAGGCAAACTGGCCGCCGGCAAAGCTGGCGTTGTTGATGACCACCTTGTCGCGCAGCTCGGGGCTCGACGGGCGCACACCCTGGGCGTCGAAGCTGAGGCCAGAGGCGCCGCCGGCCGAGACGCGAACATGGCCCTCCAGCGACGGAACGATGCGGGCAATGTCGATGTCGGCGTTGGCCGAAAACGTGATGCGGCCGTTGGCCACTTGCAACTGAATGCTGCCGCCCGATCCACCGGGAAGATTGATGGCCAACGCGCCCGAGCCCGTCGACGCCGCCCAATCGTAGTGGCCGTTCTGGCCCGGCAGGGTGACCTCGAGATTGTTGAGCGTGGCGATGCCACCGAGGCGAGGCGGCGAAATGCCGTTGCCGCGCACGGTGATGGTGCCGAGCGCCTGCGGCAGATTGGCCAGCGTGGTGTCGTTGATGGCGATGTGGACGCTGAGCGCGTTGAGATCGCCGAGCTCGTCGCCAAAATTGATCGTCGCGGTGAGGTCAGGCGTGTTGCCGGCGATGCGCCAGCCGGGCAGCACCCGGAAGTTGAATTCCGGTAGCTGGAGGCGCGGCACGGTCACGTTGAGCCGAATGTCGCCGGTCAGGGTGTCCGAGGCCCAGGCCAGGTTGGACCAGGTGCCCTGCAAGACGCCGGCGACGTTGACGTTGACGTTACCACCGACGGTGATGTGGTTGGCGCCGAACAGATCCTGGAACGACACAGTGACGCCACCGGTGACGTCGATGCCGGGCACCGAGCCGCGGGTGATGGTCACCGTGCCGTCGAGGCCAGTGCCGCCAGCGCCGTAGGTCGCCGTGAAGTTGCCCTCGACGACGGGCGCGCCAGCAGGCCCAAGCGCAAAATCACCGACGGCGTTACCGGTGATCTGCATGCCGTCGATCTGAAGATTCGACCCCGACTTGAGAGACGCCTTGAAGCCCGGTAACTGCGCCGCTAGCTCGCCAGCGACTTGCAGGCCGCCCTTGAGCTTGCCGTCTTCGATGCGGACATTCTGGAACTGCAGCGCCGAAAGCTGCGGAATGGTGCAGGCCAGATCGGGGATCTCGGCGACGAGCTTGCCGTCGCGGTAGGTGATCTGTGCCGTGCCCCGGAAGCCGGGGATGGAGACCGGAATCGTCGCACCAGCCTCGACGGTGATGGCGTGGCCGTCCCAGCGCAGCACGGCGGTGACGTTGGCATTGAGGCCGCCGACGTTGATGGTGCCGTTGATGGTGGCGTTGATCGTCGGTGCGCCACCGCCGAGCGACATCACCGCGGTCATGGTGCCCTGGCCCGACGCGAACCCATTGTCGAGCCGCACCTGCGCGGCGCCGTTGAGCTCCATGTTGAGCCCGTTCGGCGTCGACGTGACGCGCACGACCATGCCCGACTGGGTGACCGGGAGCTGCGGGTTCTGGAAGTCGGCCGCGCCGAGCTGGGCCTCGGCCTGCAGCCCCGTCGGCCCGATGGTGGCCTGGATCCGCTTGACGAGCGCGCCCGGAATATTGAGCGGAATGTCGAGGGTGCCCGAGATCTGGCCGTCGCGCGTCACTTGGAGCTCGGCGCTGGTGCCGCGGATCGGCCCCGACTGCACCGACGCGCGCATGAAGCCGCGGCTGATGTCGCTGCCTGCTAGCTCGACGGTGACCTCGTCGATGTGCACCGGGCCGACCGACGAGCGCTGTAGATCGAGGCGCTTGCGACCGTTGGGTGCGTCGGTGACATGGGCTTTGTCGAACGACAGAGCCTCGCCCAACATTTGCACGACCCACTGGCCGGACATCGCCGCGCCACCGTCGGCGGCCGGCGCCGCTGCTGGGGCACCGGTATCGCGGGCCACCGTCGAGGCGCCGAGCTTGTGGCTCACGGTGATGGGCCCTGCGCCGTGCAATGCCTGGTGTGCGCCGGCCTGCGCCTCTTTCTCGACGGCGGAGCCGGGCTGGGTCATGCCCCCGTCGGCATGGCCGGGACGCTCCTGCTGCGCGACGTGAACGAGCTCGTGGGCGATGAGCGCTTGGCCCTCGGCCGACTCGGCGTCGAGCCGACCTTTGGCGAAAAAGATATCCTTGCCTTGCGTGAAGGCCTGCGCACCGACGCTGTCGGCCTTTTGCGCCGCCTCGTCACCAGCATGCAAGCGGACGTCGTCGAGAGAGACGCCAAGTCGGGGCGCCAACGCCGCACGCAGCTTCTGCGGCAACGGCCTCGGCCCGGTCTCGCGCGTCAACAGCGGCGACGAGGGACCGAGCCGCTCACCGAGGACCACGCGGGCTTCGCGACCGTTGGACAAGAAGCGATGCCCGAGGTCGTCGAGCGCCACTTGCCGCACGCGCGCTTGTACCTCGTCGTCGATGGGACCAAGCAAGGTCTTGATGTGGCCAGCGTCGGAGCCGCGCTCGAGCAGCACCGACAACGCCCGCGCCAGACGCCGCCCCTCGACGAGAACATCGGCATGGTGCTCGTGGGTGGGCTCGTAGCCGGCCAGCTGCTGCGCCCGACGGGCGACGCGGGGCGACCGACCAAGGGCCGCCTGCACTGCCAACGACGCACGGGCGCGCTCGCGCTCCACCGTCTGACGACGCCCAACCGGGCCCATGCGACGCAAGATGCGATGTACGTCGTTCTCGGCGGCAGCGTCGGCGCGACGGAGCTTGGAGGTCGGCTCGGCGCCATCTTGCTGCTGGGCGTGGACGGCTTCGTGGACCAACACGTTGGGATCGGAAGCGGCTTGGCTGCTGACGAAGATGCGCCGCCCGAGGGTGAAGGCAGGGATGTTGAGCCGCGGCGCCAACAGATCGACCACGTCGCCAGAGACCACAGTGACTTCGGCGACCGACTCTCCCGTCGCTGCTTCGACGAGATCACGGGCATGACGCGGCAGCGCGCGCTCTTTGACCATGCCGGTCGAATGAGAATCGAAGGCGCGCGCGATGATGTCGTCCGTGAGGGTGACGCCGAGATCGCGAACCAGCTCGAGCACCGCGCGACGTCGCTCGCCGGGCGAAATCCCCGTCTGAAGAAGGCCAGCGAGACCCATCGGATCGGCGCCGTGTTCGAGGAGATAAGACCAGATCGCTTGCGGAGCCCCCGTGGCGACCTCGAGGCGTTCCTCGAGACGCTTGAGCTCTTCCCGCTTCGCTACAGGTCTTGCGGGTGCGACAACCTCGAGATCAAACAGTCGCGACACGTTGGTCCTCGTTAGGTTGGTTAGCCAGCGTACACGCCGGGCTCTACAGGCTAATACGCCAGAGAGATTATCGTCTACCGGAATCGAAAGGTTGCGGCCGGGCGAGCGATAAACTTAACACCTTTATTTACAAGGACTTACAGCGTCGAGCTACTGTACAGCGGCTGGTGGAGCCGTGCCGGCGCCCCGGTTGAGCGCAATGCGTACTTCTTGGTGGTAACGGTCGGTTTCGATGAGATCCGGCCAGCCATCGCCGTTGAGGTCTGCCGAGACCAGAAACGTTTCGTCATAATCGCGATGTTCAATCTCGTACGCGCGATATGTGCCCGAGCCGTTGCTATGGAAATAGCGGCGCGCGGTGGCGATGTCGAGGAAGCCGTCATGATCGAAATCGTCGATGACATACGTGAACCCGACGTCCAAATTGAGATCACTGCTGTGGACAAAGTGGCCGTCGCCTTGATTCAGAAAAATGGTGACACCGTTGTTGACGCCGAAGACGAGATCGGCCCGCTTGTCGCCGTTGAGGTCAGCGCTGCGTACGTCGATGGGCTCGAAAGGCACGCCGAATTTGCTGGTTTCGTCGAACCAGCCGTCGCCGCGTCCGCTCAGGATGATGCAGCGACGGCGGAACTCATCGACAACGGCGAGGTCGATCTTGCCGTCGCCGTTGAAGTCTCCATCCGTGAAACGGAGCGGATCGACGCCGAGCTCCTGACTACGCGGCGCATCGAAGGTACCGTCGCCGTGGCCCAGCATGACGAGGAGGCGGCCGGTCCCGTGCAGCATCGGCGCATAGCGTCCAGCCAGCAACACCACGTCGAGCTTGCCATCACCATTGACGTCGAGTCCGCGCGCGCCGCGCGCTGCCGAGCCGATGGGAATCACCGTTGGCTGGCGGAACGTCCCGTCGCCGTTGCCAATCATCAGCGCCATGGTCTGCGGGACGACAATGTTCGTCGCCGAGGTGTTGTCGATGACCAACAGGTCCGCCTTGCCGTCGCCATTGAAGTCGGCGATGACCGGCACGCGCGCATCGCGGGAGATCGAAGTGGAGACGCCCTGCGCAAACTGACCGTTGCCGATATTGAGCATCACCGTGATCTCGCCGCGCGCGTCGACGGTCTCGGTCAACAGATCCGGCTTGCCGTCGCCGTTGAAGTCACCGACGGTGGTGGAGTACGGATTGGGACGCTCCAACGACAGCGTGTACGTCTGGTTCAACGTGACGGCGCGGGGCAAACAGCCGAGAAGAACGAAAGGTGCCAACAGCAAAACCGTGCGCATGGGGCGGGACCTTAGCCAATCAGGCCCCCGGTGCCAAGCGCTGTCTTGCGCCGGATTGTGACTAGCCTGGCCCCAGCGCCAGGATATAGCGATCGCGACCTTCGGCCTTGGCCCGGTAGAGCGCAGCGTCGGCAGCTCGGAGCAACGCCGCCCCGGTGATGCCGTGCTCCGGGAAACAAGCCACTCCGATGGAAAGGCTCACCGGATCGAGCGTGCGGCCCTGGTTGTCGACGACGACCAGCGCCTTGGCACCGGTGCAGATCTGACCGGCGCGTCGCAGCGTCCCCTCGATGGTGGCCTCGGCCAAGAGCAGTGTGAACTCCTCGCCACCGTAGCGACACGCGACATCGTCGGCGCGGGTCTGGCCGGCCAGCAGGCCTCCGACGGCACGCATCATGAGATCGCCGGCTTCGTGTCCAAAGTTGTCGTTGAAGCGCTTGAAGTGGTCGATGTCGACCATCATCACGCTGAGCGGACGTTGGTGGCGCGCAGCCCGACGCAGCTCGCGCTCGAGGGTCTCGTCGAGATAGCGACGGTTGAAGAGGCCGGTGAGCGGATCGCGGATGGACTGGGTACGCAGCGTCTCGCGCAGCTTGAAGTTGGCCAGGGCCAAGGCCACATGCTCTCCGAAGGTCACGGCCAGCTGCCGTGCCGACTCCAGGGTCGTCGACGCGTCGGGATCGCGCCACTGCAAGACGCCAAGCGCTTCGCCCTGGGCCATCATTGGCACACAGATGGTGCGTCCGGCGCCCGGCCCAAAGTGCGGACACACCGGCGCTGAGCCCTCCTCGTCGACGACATGGACGCGACCGCGACGAATGGCCCAGCACTCCTCGGGCTGAAAGACGTCTTGTGCCGGCGAGGCCTCGCCCCAGGTGGCCACCGCCTCGACGAGGTTGCGCGAGGCAGTCAGGACGCCGATCGATCCAAGCCCGGTCGCGAAGAGCTGCCGCGCCGCCTGGGCGACGACCTTGTGCGCCTCCTGTGCGGTGAGACACGACTGCAGAAGATCGCCCATTTCCGAGAGCAGATTGACCTCGCGGTTGCGCTGCTTGAGCTCGTCGACGCGGCCCTGGAGACGTGCGTTCAGATCGCGCATCTCCTCTTCGGCCCTGGCGCGGTCGGCCTCCATGCGCTTGCGCTCGCTGATGTCTTTGGAGAAACAGAAATAGCCCGAAAACGCATGCTCGCTGTCGTAGACGGCGATGAGCGTGATCTGCAGATAGGCGCGGTCTCCGTCGCTGCGGACGCCGGAGATCTCACCGTCGGCCTTGCCGTCTTTGATCATGTCGTCGACCAGCGACGCCAGATACCCTTGTTCTTCTGCTTGTGTCGTCGTGCTGAAGTGCTTGCCGAGCATGTCGGCGGGCGCGTGGCCGACCATCGCGGCGTAGGCTGCGTTGACCTGGACATAGCGGCCGGCAGGATCGAGGCGGCAGATGCCATCGACGGTGTTGGACAGGGCCAGCTGCAACTGGCGCAGCTCTTCTTCGGCGCGCTTGCGCTCGGAGATGTCGTTGGAGACGAGCAGGTAGCCGGCCACTGCGCCGTCGGAATCGCGCAGCGTGGTCACCGACAACAACACCCAGAAACGGGTGCCGTCGCGGCGGATGTAGGTCCACTCGTTTTCGTCGGGCGTGCCGCGGCGCGCCTTGGAGACGAGGACGTCGAAGCCGGGCAGGATGCGCTGGCCGAGCTCCACCGACAGCTGCTCGGCCCGTCGCACCAGCTCCGCAGCGTCGTGAAGCACGGCCGGCGTCTGTTTGCCGATCATCTCGTGTGCCGAGCGACCGAGCCAGCGCTCGGCAGTGGTGTTGTAGGTCCACACCAGGCCATCCACGTCAGTGGAGATGATGGCGCAGTTGGCACCGTCGAGGATGGCGCGCTGCAGGACGACGCTCTTGCGGAGCTCGATCTCCGAGCGGGTGCGGGACAGCGTGACCGGACGTTCGTCGTGACCCGTCCTTGGCACCGAGGTGCTCGAGGTGGGCTCGTGGGTGCGTTCCGCGTCCGACGCGACTGTGGCGCGCTTCATGGGAGATGAATCGCTCAGCGCAGAATTTTCTGAAGTCGTGCTTGAATCGCACATGTCCTTCGTCATCCGGCCCGCGACTGCAAACGACCTCGACGACGTGCTTCGGCTGATCCAGGAGCTGGCCGATTTCGAGCATCTTCCAGGCCCTGATGCCGACGCTGCGGCGCGGCTGCGGGCGCAATTTGGCGAGCCCCATCCGCCGTTTCAGCTCACCGTGGTCGACGTAGGTGAACGTGTGGAGGGGTACGCCTGCACGTTCATGAATTACTCGACGTTTCGGGTCGAGCGCGGGCTCTATCTGGAAGATCTGTTCGTGGATCCGGCCCATCGCTCACGCGGGATTGGCGAGGCACTGTTGCGGCATCTGGCCAAGCTCGCCAAAGAGCTCGGTTGTGCGCGGTTCGAGTGGTCGGTGCTCGATTGGAACGTGCGTGCGCAGAGCTTCTACCAGCGTCTCGGCGCGGTGGTGATGCCCGACTGGCGGATCTGCCGTGTCGACGGAGACGCGCTCGAGAAACTCGCCGGCTAGCGGAACCCAAGATCGATGCCCCGCTTGATGCGTCCCTTGGTCAGGAGGATCTCATGCGCCTGGCGATCATCTTTGCGTTTTTCGTGGCTCCTTTCGCTGTTCCCTCGCTGGCTTCCGCTCAAATCAATGGTCATGAGCGCGCCCGCATCGCACCGGCCCACGCCGCCAAGACCGCAGGCGACTATCGCGCGGTCCAGCGTCTGACGTACGGCGACGGCGACGAGATCGAGGTGGGCCCCATGCAGCCCACTGGCGACACCATCGGTGGCCGGACGGTTCGCCAGCGCGAATCGTTGATCCGTGTGCGCGTCGATTTTCGTCCGGAGCTGATGGCATCGGCATTGTCCGTTCCGTGACCACTCCGTCCCCGGCCGAAAGTGGCGACGACGATTGGATCTCAGCGGCAAGTGGTGGTATTCCCTCTTTCAGGAGGCTGCACATGCGCGCTCTCGTCATCGCCAGCTTGACCCTGCCCTTGCTCGTCGGATGCGCCTCCAAGCAGGCGGAGAAGCCCATCGACACGACGCCTGCGTCGAACAGTCAGCAACAGAACGATCCCAACCGGGGAAAGAAAGCCGGCGGCGCCGATTCGGATGGCAACGACAAGGTCTCTTGTGAAGAGGCCAAGGTCCGCTTCGAGTTCAACTCCACGACCCTGGCCAGCGACGCCAAGAGCACTCTCGAGAAGGTCGCTGCCTGCCTCAAGAGCAACGCCAAGGTACGCGTCACCATCGAAGGCAACGCCGACGAGCGCGGGACCGAGGAGTACAACCTGTCGCTCGGCGAAAACCGCGCCCAGTCCGTGGCCCGCTACCTCGAGCTGCTCGGCGCCGACCGTGAACGCGTCAAGACCGTCAGCTACGGCAAAGGCAACCCGGAGTGCTCCGAGCACGACGAAGCCTGCTGGGCCCGCAACCGCCGCGCCGCGCTCAAGCCGACCAGCAAGTAGCTCCTCGACGTAGCTCGTCGAAGTAGTACGCTCGCGGGCCATGCCCGCCCTCGTTCATTTCTTTGTCGTTCTCATCACCGGACTCGCGTCGGTCTTGCCGATCTCCATCCCGCCGTCCTGGTCGGGGCGGGAGCGCGCTACGGCACAGCTCATCACTGCCGACGGGCTCAGGGCCCATACCCGCTTTCTCGCGGACGACCTGCTCGAAGGCCGCGCACCGGCTTCTCGCGGCGGCCAGCTCGCCGTCGCCTACATCCATGCGTCGCTGGAGCGTCTCGGCCTCAAGCCTGGAGCGCCCGACGGCACGTTCCTGCAGACCTTTCCCATCATCGGGCTCGACTCCAAAGTGTCGACGGCGCCGGCGCTGCTCGGGCCCAAAGGTCCGTTGTCGCCTGGCCTCATTCCGGGCGACAACTTCATCATCACGGCCGGCTCGCAGGCGCCTTCAGCGTCGGTGAAGGAGGCCGAAGTGGTCTTCGTGGGCTACGGCATCACCGCCCCCGAGCAAGCCTGGGACGACTACGCCGGCCTCGACGTGCACGGCAAGATCGTCCTCGTCATGAACAACGATCCAGAGCAGGACCCGTCGCTGTTCGGCGGCAAGACGCGGCTCTACTACGGCCGCTGGACCTACAAGTACGAAGAAGCGGCGCGGCACGGTGCGGCCGGCGCCATCATCATTCACACCACGCCGTCGGCGGGATATCCGTGGCAGGTGGTTCAGACGAGCTGGAGCGGCGAAGACTTCGAGCTGCCGACGGAGGGCGAGCCGCGGGTGGCGCTCAAGATGTGGATGACCGACGAGCTGGCCAAGCGCGCCGTGGGGCTCGCGGGCCAAGATCTCGACGCGCTGCGAGCGAAGGCGATGGTGCGGGGCTTTCGGGCCATCCCGCTCGGGCTCAAGCTCACCGTCGGGATCCAGACCCGGGTGCGCCGGCTGAACACGGCCAACGTGCTGGCGGTGTTGCCCGGCACCGACCCCAAGCTGCGCGACGAGATGGTGGTCTTCAGCGCGCACCACGACCACCTCGGCATCAAGCTGGCCAAGGGCGGCGACAGCATCTACAACGGCGCGCTCGACAATGCCTCTGGCGTCGCTGCCATCCTGACTGCGGCCGAGGCGCTGGTGCGGGCCACGCCGGGGCCGCGTCGCTCGGTGCTATTTGCCGCCGTCGGTGGCGAGGAGTCGGGTCTGCTCGGCTCGGAATATCTGGCCCGTCATCCGCCGGTCTCGACGGGACGCCTGGCGGCCAACATCAACATCGATTGTATCAACATCTTCGGCCGTACCCGTGACGTGGAGGCGATTGGCCTCGCCAAGTCCAATCTCGACGAGCTGGTGACCGCCGCGGTGCATTCGCAAAATCGGGTGGTGGTGCCGGATCAGTTTCCGGATCGCGGCAGCTTCTATCGCTCGGATCAGCTCAACTTCGCGCGCATCGGCGTGCCGGCGGTCTATCTCAAGGGCGGCCTCGACTTTGTCGGCCGCGCGCCGGGGTGGGGCCGCGAGCACGTCGACGAGTACATCCGCACCCGCTACCACCAGCCCTCCGACGAGCTCGGCGCCGACTGGGACTTCGACGGCGCGGTCGACGACGTGCGCCTCTTGACCATCATCGCACTGCGCATCGCCGATCAGCCGTCGCTGCCAGCGTGGCGAAAAGGCGACGAGTTCGAGGCGGCGAGACTGCGCGCACCTCGCTAAATCAGCGGTCACGATCCTCGATCAGCACAAATCAGCGTCGAGGATGAAAAGTTGAAAGTGAGGGTCAGTCCACCGATCGTGTGAATCGCCAAACGCACACGAAGATGAAGGAGACCCTCGGTGGAGAACATACCTCGGTTGCCGGCGCATCGGCGCGGCGATCTGATCAGGCTTGGACGCAGGTCCGGCGACCCCAACACGTTCCTTCGCTTTCTCGTCGCAGCCAGGCTGACCGCCGGCCTGTCACGCAACCGCGTGGCGCGGCAGATCGGCGTCGCGGTCTCGACGGTGGTTCGTACCGCGCAGCGGTTCGCCCGTTACGGTGTCGACGGGCTGTACGATCGTCGTCGGTCAAACGGACAGCGTAAGGTCGACGATTTGTTTCACCAGCACCTCGGCGCGGTGCTGTGTGGCACTCCGCAGGACTTCGGCTGGGAACGGCCGACCTGGACCCGTGAGCTGCTCTGCCTCGAGATCGAGCGCCGTGGATTCCTGCTGGTCTCTCCGGCGACGATGGGGCGCGCGCTCAAGACGATCTGCGCCCGACATGGCCGACCAAAGCCGATCGTACTGTGCCCTTGGCCGAAGCAGCAGCGTCTCGCCCGGTTGGCCGAGATCCGCTCCCTCGTCGCTGCGGCTACGACATCGGAGCCGGTCTTCTATTCCGACGAGGTCGACATTCATCTCAATCCCAAGATCGGTCCCGACTGGATGCTGCGTGGCATGCAGCGCCAAATCGTGACGCCGGGCAAGAACGAAAAGCACTACTTCGCCGGCGCCCTCGACGCGAACAGCGGAAAGTTGAGCTGGGTGCGAGGCGAACGAAAGCGGAGCGACCTGTTCTGTCAGCTCCTTTGGCGCCTGGCGTCCGAGTACCGGGGTGCCCGCCGCATTCACATCGTGCTCGACAACTACATCATTCACTCGAGCAAAATCACTCAGCGCTGCGTCGCCCAGTTCGGCGGCCGCATCGTGCTGCACTTTTTGCCGCCGTATTGCCCCGACCACAACCGCATCGAGCGTGTCTGGCTCGATCTGCACGCAAACGTGACTCGTAATCATCGCTGCCCGACGATGCCAATTCTACTCAAGCACGTGGTCGCATTCCTCCACGCCTACAATCGCCGCCACCTACGCAAACCAGCACTTCGTCACGCCATTCGCGTCGCTGCATGACCCCTATCCAGGATCGTGATCGGTGATTTAGCATCTCGCAGCAGCTGCTCGATGCGTCAAACCGTTCGGTGTTCTAGCGGGCGTATTCGGCGGGGACGATCAGGCGTAGCGCTTGTTTTTGGACCTCGATCTCGACGCTATGCGAGGCGGGGAACTCCTCGCCGTCGATCTGGGCGCAGAGCGGTAGGCTGTTGGAATGGGGACGGAGCTCGATGTGGAGACGCTGGCCGCGTAGCGTCTCCGAGTGACGCACGCCGAGCATGGCCAGGGTGTCGCTGAGACCGCCCGACTCGTCGAGATGGACGATGGCTTTGGAGATCCAGTCGCGCTTGCCTTCGAAGGGGACGATCTCGAAGAGGCCGTCGTCGGGCTGCGAGGCCGCGTCGAAGACCCAGGCGCCGCCGTAGATGCGCGTGCCCTTGACGATGAGATCGGTCACGCCGGCCAACAGATGCGTCTTGCCGTCGACGTCGACGACCGCGTCGAACTTGTCGTCGTCGACATAGCTGGCCAGAAACGTACGAAAGAGCGCGCCGGCGTAGACCAGCTGATCGCGCCAGATGTCGCGCAGCACCGGGATGCCCTCGAGCGTCTTGCGATCTTCGTTGCGGATCTGGAGCACGCGCGGGCTGATGCCCCAGCCGGCGGAGTCGAAAAAGAGGTCTTCTTTGATGACTTTGCCGTCGCTGTCGAGGGCGCGCAGGCGACCGGCGTCGAGGCGGGCTTCTTTGCCGTCGGCGATGACGCGGACATTGCGCTCGAGGTCGTCCTCGTCGGCGGAGAGACCGAAGCTCTTGCCCTGATCGTTGGCCGTGCCGGTGGGCAGCATGCCGAGACGCACGGTCTCGCCGGCGCCGGCGGCGAGGATGCCTTTGGCGACTTCGGCAAAGGTGCCGTCGCCGCCCATGTAGACCGCGGTGTGATAGCCGCTTTGCAGCGCCTTGGCGACCACGTCGACGGTGCCGCCGGCTGGCGCGGTCGAGACGAAGTCGTGCGCCAGCTTTTCGGCGTCGAGAAGCTTGCGTGCCTGGGCAATCCGCTCGGCGTTCTTGCCGCTCTGCGCGGTGGGATTGCCGACGAGGAGAAAGCCGGGCCCTACGGGCATGCGGGCTGGGTCTCGGCGATGGCTTTGACCACCACCGACGCACAGGCGAGCCCGAAGGCGCCGGTGACGAAGGCAGCGGTGCCGTAGATCACCCGGCGCTCTTCACACGAGTGATGCTCGTTCTTGCCGCCCGGACAGACGCAATGAAAGCCGTCGGCACCATCGTAGTGAAGCTCTTCCGGCTCACGCGCCGGCTCAGCCGAATAGACCGCAGCGACGCCAAACGGCCCCTTGGGCGGAAAGTCGTATTTCTGGCGTAGCGTACGGCGGACCGCGTCGGCGAGCCGATCGACCTTGGTGTCGGCCAGATCGACGACCGAGACCGCGGTGGGATCCATCCGGCCCGATGCTCCCAGCGACGAGACGAGAGGGATCCCGCGGGCTTTGCAGGCATCGATCAGGTGACACTTGGCAGTCACGTTGTCGATCGCGTCGACGACCCAGTCAGGTCGAAGACCGAGGAGCTCCTCGGAGGTGCGGGCGCTGTAAAACGCCGGCACCGGCTGGACGGAGACTTGCGGATTGATGAGGCGCACCCGGTCGGCGAGCACTGCGGCTTTGGTCTTGCCGATGGTGCCCTGGACGGCCTGGATCTGGCGATTGGCGTTGGTGACGCACACGCGATCGAAGTCGACCAAGGTCAGCCGGCCGATGCCCGAACGGGCCAGCGCCTCGACGGCGAACGAGCCGACGCCGCCAAGCCCGACCACCATCACATGGGCCCCGAACAGCCGCGACATGGCGCTGTCTCCGACGAGACGGCCAATGCGATCGAAGCGGCGATGCAGGCGATAGGTGGTTTCGCCGTCGCTGCCCGAGTTGCTGACGGGGACGGTATTCGGCACTGCGGTTTCCATCATGACTCCATCGGGCAGAAGAGCCGGCGGGCGTTGGCGTGCGTGTAGGCGGCGACCTCGGCGGGCGACTCCCCCCGAATCTGCGCGAGTGCGGCGATGTTGGCAACCAGGAATGCCGGCTCGTTGCGTTGAGGGCGGTGCGGGCCTGGCGTCTGGTCGGGCGCGTCGGTCTCGACGAGAAGCCGCTCGCGCGGCACGACCTCGGCGGCTTTGCGGGCCTTTTTCGCCGCTGGATTGCCCACCGGCCCGGCAAACGACACCGACAGACCGAGGCCGAGATAGTCACGCAAGAGCTCGTGCGACCCGGAATAGCTGTGCACGACGCCGCCAGATTCAGAGACACCCTCGTCGCACAGCACCGAAATCGCACGCCCATGGGCCTGCAAGATGTGTAGGCTGAGCGGCAGTTTCAGACGGCGCGCGAGCTGGAGCTGGGCGCGAAAAGCCCTTTCTTGTAAGTCGAGCGAGCCGCGTCTTTCGTCGACACCGTCGAGTCCGATCTCGCCCAGCGCGACGGCCCGCACCCCTAGCGGCGCCTGTTCGCCGAGCGCGCCTTCCAGCGCGAGCAACATCTGATCGAGCCGTTTATCGTCGAGCAGCGCCACAATCTGCGGATGGATCCCGTAGCTGGCATGCAGACCTGTGTATGCCAAACAGAGCCGCGCCTCGTCGAGCCATCCCGCCGGATCGACCCCGGCCAGGAGCGCCTCGGTCACGCCGACCGCCTCGGCCCGCGCCCAGACCTCGCCAGCGTCAGCGACGAGACGGGCATCATGCAGATGGCAGTGGGAGTCGAACATGGCCGTCTTTACCAAACTTTACACCCCGCGAAAGCTCCGGTTACAGGCAGGCGTCATCTTCAAGCAGTAGAATGGAGGACTGGACATGAAGACTCGACTGAAATGGCTGATGGTGGGTGTGGGTGTATTGGGGTTGACGGCCGTCGCGATGGCGCGCGAGGGCCATGTCGGCGCCGGGAAGCATGCCTGGATGGAGGCGCGGGTCAACGCGCACATCGACGACGCGCTCGAGGCGATCAAAGCAAATCCGCAACAGCGTGCTGCAGTTTACGCCGCACGTGATCATCTGGTCGAGGCGTTCAAGGCCGGCCATGGCGACCGCGTCAACGCACTGCGTGAGGCCAGTGAGCTGTTCTCGTCGGACCGTCTCGACGAAAAGCGCATCGCGGCCGCCCGCGCCCGCCACGAGGCCGAAGCCCAGAAGATCGGCGACGCCGTGGTGCAAGCCTTTTACGACGTCCATGACGCGCTCACTTCGGCCCAGCGCAAGTCACTCGTCGAGTACGCGCGCAACGAGCTGCCACGGGCCGGCAAAGGCGGCTGGCAGATGCGCCTGATGACGGCCATGGTCGATAGCCGCATCGATGAAGCCCTCACCGAGCTCAAGGCCACGCCCGATCAGCGCGCCAAGATCGTCGCTGCCAAGGAGCGTGTGGTCACCGCGTTCACTGCACAGCACGAGGGCCGTCACCAGAAGCTCGAGCAGATCCTCGACCTCTTCGCCGCCGACAAGATCGACGCCGCCAAGGTCAAAGAGCTGCGCGCCGAGCACATCACCGAGATGCGCAAGCTCGGCGATGTCGTCGCCCAGGCGGTCACCGAGCTGCACAACACGCTCGACGCCGGACAGCGCAAGCAGCTCGTCGAGCTGGTCAAGACCCAGGCCCAACGTCACCACCACGGCGGCTGATGCCCTCCCCTCGCACACTCGCGCTCCTCGTCGAGGACGACGCCAAGCTCGCGGCCCTGGTCGCAGAGTACCTGGCCAAGAACGAGGTCGACGTGGTCATCGCCTCCGACGGTGAGCGCGGGTTGCGAGAGCTGTCCAACCGCCCGTACGATGCCTTGCTGCTCGACATCATGCTGCCCGGCATCGACGGGCTCGAGGTCTGCCGACGCATCCGCGCCAAGACGGAGTGGTCGCGCCTGCCCATCCTCATGCTGACGGCCAAGGGCGACGACATCGACCGCATCGTCGGCCTCGAGCTCGGCGCCGACGACTATCTGGCCAAGCCCTTCAACCCCCGCGAGCTGCTGGCGCGCCTCAGGGCGATCCTTCGCCGCACGTCGCCGGGTCCCATCGCTGGAGCCTTGTTCGAGACCGGCCAGTTGCGCATCGATTTCCTGGCGCGTGAGGTGAGCGTCGACGGGCGGCGCGAGGTGCTGACCCACTTCGAGTTCGAGCTATTGAGCGCCATGGCCCGCGCCGCCGGGCGTGTCTTGTCGCGAGAGCATCTGATGGAGGCGTTGAAGGGCCAGTCGTTCGAGAGCTTCGACCGCTCCATCGACGTCCATGTTTCGAAGCTGCGCGCCAAGCTGGAGTCCGATCCGAAGGCGCCGCGCTACATCAAGACGGTGCGCGGCGTCGGCTATGTCCTTGCCCGTGACGGCGACGCATGATGCGCCGGCTCTACACGCGGATTTATTTTTACTTCCTGGGCCTGTTGCTTCTCGTCGGCGTGGCCTCGTCGGCGGTGTTTGGCGTCGGCTGGCGTCACGCGTGGGAGAAATTGTGGACCGGGCGACTGGCCCGGGTGGCGTCGCTGCTGGTCGGCGCCGATCAGGCGAACCCAGCCCGCCAGCGAAGAACGCTGCAGCGGCTGGCCGAGGATCTCGATCTCGACGTGACCTTCCGCGATCGCCTGGGGCACTCCATCTACAACGTCGGCGTGGCGCTGCCCATGCCCGACGATCCCGAGTCGCTGGTTGGCCCGACGGTGACCAACCATCAGGGCCGTAGGCTCTACTATGTCGCCGTGCCCGTGCGCGATCCCAGCACCGACGAGGTGGTCGGCGTGTTGCTGGCTACGCCGACGCAGCGGTTCTTTCCCGGCCGGCATCTTTGGCGGCCGATCCTGACGCTGGGCCTGGTGCTCGTGCTGGTGGGGCTGGCGGTGGCGCCGTTGGCGCGCCGACTCTCCCGGCCTGTCGAGCGTCTCACCGAGGCCAGCCGGCGTCTCGGCAACGGTGACCTCTCCTATCGGGTCAAGCCGCGCAAGCTCCGCCACCGCTGGCATCCGCACCACCATCGGCCCGACGAGCTCGAAGAGCTGACCCGCGCGTGGAACCACATGGCCGATCGCGTGGAACGGATGGTCAAAGGTCAGCGTGAGCTTTTAGCCAATGTATCTCACGAGCTGCGCTCGCCTCTGGCGCGGATGCAGGTGGCGCTCGAGCTCTTGCCCGAGACGGAAGAGCACGCCAAGCGCGTCGCCGGCATCCGCGAAGATCTGGCCGAGCTCGAGCGGCTCATCGACGACGTATTGACCTCGGCCCGCCTCGAGGCGACGGGGCTGCCGGCGCGTCTCGAGAACGTGGCGCTCGGTCCGCTGCTCGACGGCATGGTGGCCCGTGCCTTGGAAGATCCACTGACGGCGGGCAAATCGATGACCATCAAGCTCGAGGTGCCGACGCTAGCGGTCGATGGTGATCCGGTGTTGATCAAGCGGGCGTTGTGGAACGTGATCGAAAATGCGGCCAAGTACGGCGCCTCGCCCATCGAGATCGGGGCGCGTGGGACGGCTTCTGCCGTCGAGCTGTGGGTCGCTGACAGCGGCGCCGGCATTGCGGCAGGGGACCGGGAGCGGGTGTTTCAGCCATTCGTGCGCGCCGACAAAGCGCGCACGCCGGGCCCGCGACACGGCTACGGCCTCGGGCTGACGCTCGCACAGCGCGTCGCCGAGGCCCATGGGGGCACCATCCGTATCGCTGAACGCTCGCCGGGCCGAACACCGCCCGGCTGCGTGGTCACGCTGGTGCTGCCGACCGAGATGTCGGCCGCGTCTGAGACAGCGACGGCGGCAGTCTAACCACGCTCCGGCGTATCGTCGTCCGCAACGGGGCTGTACAGCTCGCCGTTGTGGGCGCGACGCGACAACACACCACCAAGCACCGCGGTGGCCACTCCGACGGCAAACAGTGCCGCACCGAGGCTGGCACGCACCCGCGCCGCACGACGACGACGGCCAAGGACGGCCGGATCGCCGGACACAAAGCCGTGCGAAGCGTCGACGACCCACACCCGCCCCGAGTCACGATAGCTGCCGGCATCGCCTTCGTCGTGCGTGGCCACGCCATGAATTACCACGGGCTCGCCGGCCACGAGCTTGGCGGAACCCGTGCTCACCACCCGTACCGAACCGTTGTCTCCGTCGACAAAACCGCCGTTTCCTTCAGGCCGCCAGCGACCGGACACGGTGACCATGCCGGCCTGCAGATTGCGCAGATCGCAACGCGCGCTCTCCGCCTCCAGCCAACGCGCCGCCCGACTCTTGCCGCTGCGACGGAGCAACAGCCCCAACGTGACGAGAGGCACCGCCGCCAACAGCGCGGGGATCCAAAGCGTAGGTCCCAGCCACTCGATCATCGTGAAGCCTCCCAGCCTTTGGTATGCGACGGCGCACTGCCGCGCCGGATCTGAGTAAAGCCGCCCACGCCGTCGATGCCGACTGCCAGCGTCGCGTCGACGAACTCGTATACTGCCGTGGCCGTACCATCGGTGACAGAAGCGCTGATCGGGCCCGGCTCGGGCTTGGAGACACGGATGGGCATGGGACGCGGCCGCTCACCGACGACGAGCGCGCCAGGCAGGCGGACTACATCGGCGCCCGCAGTGGACGCCAGCATGGTGAGGCAAAGAAGCGTCTTCACAGCTGCTCCGCCGCCGCGCGCGGCAGGTACGTCTTGACCAGCTTGGTGAAGCGCGCGTCATCGCGCAGCGTCGCGAACGCGGGGTCAAGGCGCAGATCGCTGAGCACCTCGTGCTCCTTGATGGGCAGCATGGTGTCGACGCGCTTCAAGCCTTCTTCCAGCGACGCGAACGCCTGGTCGAGCTTGCCAGACAGCGCGTGCAGGCCGGCCTGCTGGATGGAGGTGTAGGCATATTTGCCGCCGCAAAAACCGTCGCTCTCGCCGAGCGTCTTGTCGGCATCGGCCATCTGGCCGAGCTTGCCATAGAGCAGCGCCAGGCTGTTGGAGGCATGGCAGTCATCGGGCTTGAGCTTGAGCGCAGCCTCGAGCAAAGCCTTTTCCTCGACGAGGTTGCCGCGACGCTTCTGGACGCCGGCCAGGTTGTTGATGGCGTCGGCGCGGTTCTGGTCGCGGCCACGGGCATCGCTCCAGGTGCGCTCGGCGTCGTCGAGCTCGCCGCCGATGTAATAGGCAAGGCCCATCCAGTTGAGCTGATCGTAGTCGAGCGGCGCGTCCTTGGCGGCTTTGGTGAAGCCATCTTTGGCGCCGCGCAGATCGGCCTGCAAGAGCGCCTTCTGGGCGTTCTCGATGCGCTGCTGGCGGACCGCCTTGGGCTCGCGGGCGAGGACCTGATTGGTGACGCCAGCGTCGGTGCCGGCGACCGTGGTGCCCTCCGAAGCGCCAATCAGGGTCGGCGCCGGCGTGGCGGCCTTGCGACCGCGACGTGGGCTCTTGGGCTTCTTGACCGCGACCTTGGGGGCCTCGGTCTCCGTTGGTGCGATGGCCGGAGCCTGGCGATCACCGCGCAAGGCGAGCCCCGCGCCGACCTGCGGCCGCGACGAGCCTTCCCCGTCGGGCCCGATGCGCACGCGCATGTGGCCGGCCTCGTCATGACTCAAAGAACGCGGCTTCTCGTCGCCGAGATCGCGGATCTTCAAATGAGCCAACTGATACCCCGTGCCGCCGAGCAGCGCCAGCATAGCCGCCACACCACCCACGCTCCACAACACCACGTCGAGCGGGTTGACCGGCAAGGTCACACGCTCCAGCTCGACGACGGCCGCGCCGCCACCGAACGAGATCCGCGCCGAGCCAAACGGCGGCTGCAGGCGCCGCAACAACGGCTCCTGCGACGAGAGCTGCGCTTCGCCGGGAAATTCGATCCAATCGACGACACCGGCATCCGCCCGCAGCTCGAGCACGTTGCCGTCGGCCAGGATGGTCAGATAGCGATGTGCCACACCGGGCACTGCCACCTGGGCCAACCCACCCGCGCCAATGCGCAGCTCGGTGAAGCGGCTGAACACGCGATCCTCGACGATTGTGTCGTCCCAGATGACCCGAACACGCAACGCGACGCCCATGTTGGTTAGTACGCTGCGCCTTCCCAAAAGTTCTCGACATTCTCGACATTCGCTCGGCCTACATGGCGCCGGATGTAGGCTAGAGGCATGGCGGCCATCCTGTGACCGGTTTTTCGACGTGGCAGCCGCTTGCCTTGGCCGTGGCACCGACGGGCCCGGGCGTCCTTCAGATCCGCGCCGGCATCGGCAACCAGGGCCTGCAGCGCTATCCCAACGGCCAGAGCGCCATGGTGCTTTACGACGCAGACGACCAAGACCTACATGCCGCCCTCAGCCGCGCGCGCCTGATCTTGGCGCACGTCGCCGCTCGCACCTTTTCGGTGCGTTTCCTTCCGACCCGACATGCAAGGGAAGATCTGGCGAGATTGTTGCGAGAATTCGAGTTGCGCTTCGGGGCGCCGCCGTCGCTGAGCGGGGCGACGCCCTGAAGAAACGGCTTGCTTAGCCCTTCTTGCCCATCAGCTCCTTGAGCTTGGCCATCTTGGCCGGGTCGAGCTTGGACTGAGCCTCCTGGCACTCCTTCTGGTGCGCCATGGCGTGCTCCATGGTGAGACACTGCTGGACGGGCTCCGGCAGTTCTTTACAGGCGGCGACGAACTTGTCCTTCGGCGGGAGCTCCTTCTTGGCGCCAGCGCCGCCAGCGCCCATGCTCTTCTCGAGACCCTTCATCATGGCCTCCATGCCGAGGTAGGCGGTCTCGCAGGGGTTGGCACCCTTGGCCTGCGCAGCGGCGTTCATCGCGTCGCCGAGCGCCTTGCCCATCTCGCCCATCTTGGGGGCTTCGCCCGCCTTGGGGGCATCGCCGGGCTTGACGTCGCCAGCCGGAGCAGGCGCAGCCGCAACCGGGGCGGCCGGGGCCGGGGTGGTCGGAGCCGCGACCACCGGGGTGGCCGGAGCAGCGTCCTTCTTCTCGTCACAGCCGTAAGCGGAGGCAGCTAGCACCAACATCATCCCGAAGCGGAGCGTTCTCGTCATCTGTTTGTCCTTTGGCATCATGGTTTTGAAGCGAGCAGTCGTAACCCGTTCCGGAAGGGAGGGCAAGCGCGGCTTCTTCGCGTGTCGGGCATGTTATGTTGCGCGACGGTGAACCGGACCGAACGACTGCTGGATCTGATTGCTCTGTTGGTCAACGCGCGCCGTCCGGTGCCGTTCGACGAGATCCGCCAAGCGTTTCCCGAAGACTACGGCGAGGGCACCCTCGAGGCAGCACGACGGAAGTTCGAGCGCGACAAGGTGGAGCTCTTGCAGATCGGGGTGCCGCTCGAATATGTGCCGCCCGAGGCCGACGATCTCGACGCTGGAGAGGACGACGGCGGCTACATCGTGGATCGCAAGCGGGCGTTTTTGCCGGCGCTGTCGCTGGATGCCGACGAGGTGGCGTTTCTCTATCTGGTCGGCTTGTCGACGGCGAGCGACCCTGGCTTTCCCTACCGCGACGAGATGCGTCTGGCGCTCGGCAAGCTGGAGCTCGGGGCTGGGGTCAGCCCACGCGCATCGACGGCGCGGCTCTATGTCGACCGCTCGGAGGGTCCGCAGCCGGGCGACGCGGAGATGCTGCGCGAGCGTGTGGCGTTGCTCGAGGACGCCGTGCGACGTGGCAAGCGGGTGCGCTTCGAATACTCGGCGTTGTCGACGGGACAAGCCCTGGCGCGCGAGGTCGATCCCTATGGCCTCTTCTGGCGCGCGGGGCGTTGGTCGCTGGTGGGCTTCAGCCACGAGCGCCAAGCCGTCCGCGTCTTTCTGCTGCATCGGATGCAATCTCCAACGGTGAACACCAACAAGCCGGGCACGCCCGACTTCGTGGTGCCGTCCGATTTCCGGCTAGCCGACCATCTGCGTGTACCCGCCTGGCGTCATGAGGTGGAGGCGCCAGTGAAGGTGTCGCTCGATGTGGCCGCCGACTACGCCTGGATGGCCGAGCGCGAGTTTACCGTCGCTGCCGCGCCCGCCGTCGATGGTTGGCGGCGGGTGGAGCTGGAGACGACCAACAGCGACGCGGTGGTCGCCTGGGTGCTGGGCCTCGGTGCCCATGCACGCGTCATCTCGCCAGAGCCCGTGCGCACTCACGTAAAGGCCGCCCTCCTCCGTCTGCTCAAGGCTGCGTCATGACCGATCTCCAACAACAGATTGGCCGGCTCTTGCTCGTCCTGTCCTATGCACGGCGCCATCCGGATGCGCTCGTGCCGGACATTGCCCGCGCCGTCGGTGTCACCACCCAGGTGTTGCGCGAGGAGCTGTTGCCGCTCTTGACGCTGGTGGGCAAGCCGCCGTTTTCACCGGGGGACCTAGTCGATTTGTGGCTCGACGGCCAGCAGCGTCTCCACGTCGAGCTCGATCAGTCGCTTGGCCGGCCGCTGCGGCTCACGGTGGGCGAGTCGCTGGCGCTGAAAGTCGCTCTCGAGACCTTTGCCTCGTCGGGGGCGGGCGACTATGCAGCGCGTGCACAGATGCTCATCGACCGTTTGTCGTCGCTGTTCACGTCGAGTGGCGCGCCGGGAGAGGGCCGGGTGGCGGTCGCTGCGGCGCCAGCCGAGCCGACCTTCGCCGTTCTCGACGAAGGCGTCCGCCTGCACCGTCGCGTGGAAATGGTCTACTACACCGCTTCGCGCGATACCCTGGGGACCCGCGTGGTCGAACCGTGGGCACTCATCGAGGTCGCTGACGCCTGGTACGCCGTGGCCCGTGATCGCGAAGCGGGTGAGCCGCGCATCTTCAAGCTCGAGCGAGTGCAGCGCGCGACGCTTCTCGACGAGACGTTCGTGCCGCCGGCCGACTTCGATCCGCGCGTCTTCGTCGCTGGGGGACGTTTTGTCGGTGCCGGTGGGCGCAGCTTGCGACTGCGCGTACCGCTGGCGCTGCTGGAGCCGCTCGTCGAGGAAGGCTTTGCCGTCGAGCGCGGCGAACATTCAGCCGTGGTGACGGTGCCGTTCGCCGAGGTGCGCTGGGCGGCCTCATGGGTGATGGCGCTCGGAGATGGTGAAGTGCTCGAGCCGGACGACGTGCGCGCCGCAGTGGCTGCACGCTGCCGAGAGGCATTGGCGCTCTATGGTGATGCTGGTACCGAGGAGAGTGGGCATGAACGGGTTTCGTAGCGTGTGGGCGACGGTGGTGGTGATGACTCTCGGTGGGCCGGCGATGGCAACCGAGTGTGGCAAGCTGCGTCTCGAGGCTGCGCACTGGAAGGCGGCCCAGCCGACCACCAAGGACGCCGCTGGCCAGTTGCGCGCCGTGGAAAAGAAGCTGCAGGCCGCCTGTGCCCCCGTGCGCGTCTCCGTCGCTGCCATCCCGCTTGCCTATGTCCCGGTGCCGCTCGGCAATCTGTCGCGCGCCGGGCTCGATCTGCCTGCCGGTCCTGGACCCACGTTCTCCACCCGCGCCGGCGCGCCGGCCGGCATCGTCTTCGCCGACTCGGTCACCCTCGATCAGCCGGCCATTCACCTCGAGACCGAGCTGTCCCCCAATCGCAGCGTGGCCGATGTGCTCGTAGCCATCGCAACGGACGTCAAGCTCACCGTCGAGGAGCCGCAAGCCGGGCATGGGTGTGGAAGCTCGAGTCGGCGGGTGAGCCGGTACTCATGCCCCTGTCGAAGATCCGCGCTTGTGCCTCGGGTAAGGACAAGACGGCCAAGCTCCCTGCCGCCGTGTGCCAAAGCCTGTTGGTCGTCGACCCGTCGCCCGGTACCGACGCGATTCCGGAGCGGGGCCGCGCGGTTCCGCTTGGTGAATGGCAGTGGGGTTGGCGCGCCACCATCGATCTCGTGCCTGACTCGCTCGGCGTGGTGCCCAATGCCAAGCTGCCGGTGCGGGTGCCAATGCGTTTCGAGCTGTCAGCGCCGATCCCCGGTGTTTCCGACGGCAAACGGCTGGACGTGACCCTCGAAAATCACGCACGCGTCGCCCCCGAGGGCCTGTCCTGGAAGCTCGGCCACGGCTGCGGCGATGATGACGTCGCCTGCGAGAAGACGCGCTTCGACGGCGAGGTGTGGTTCGATCGCGCGTTCGGTGTCGCGTTCTTGCGCGCACCCAACACGCCGTCCAAGACCGGCAGCCTGGTCGGCAAGGTCACCGACCGCCTGGCGCGTGCCATCGGCGGTCAGCGCGTGGTGGCCACCGTCGGTGGACGGCGGGCGATCACCATCACCGACAAAGACGGCGAGTTCCGCTTCGAGGGTCTCCCCGCTGGCGAAACCGTGGTCGTCCCCGTCGGCAGAGATCCAGCCAACATCGCCAAGGGCGACGAGAAGCGTCAGGTGTTGCTGGGCACGGCCGAAGTCAAAGTCCCGGTGATCTTCGTCAACAAGCTCTTCGAGTGACGTGACCTACAGCTACGGCGATTGGCAGCGCATCCTCGACGGTGCGTCGCTACCGGCGGTGGTGGTAGATCTCGACGCCTTCGACCGCAACCTCGACCGGCAGATCCGCGTCGCCGAGGGGCTGCCGCTCAGGCTGGCGAGCAAAAGTGTGCGTGTGCCGTCGCTGTTGCGGCGCGCGCTCGATCACGGGGGCAGCAGGCTCAAGGGTCTTCTGTGCTACGCCGCCGCCGAAGCCGAGGATCTCGTCGACGACGGTTTCGACGATCTGGTCATCGCCTACCCCATCTTTCGTGAGGGCGATGTGCAACGGGTCTGTGGTCTGGTGCGCCGCGGCCTGACCGTTCGCATCGTCGCCGACGAAGCCGACTCGGTGACCCAGCTAGCGCGCATCGCGGCCCGCGAAGGCGTCAAGCTCCCGGTGCTGATCTGCGTCGACATGAGCCTCCGTCTCCTCGGTGACAGGGTGCACGTCGGCGTGCGTCGCTCGCCGGTAGCCACGCCGCAATCGGTGGTGGCGTTGGCGCGTCAGATCGCCGATTCCCCGTCGCTGATCTTCTCCGGCCTGCTGGCCTATGAGGCCCAGGTCGCCGGCCTGCCCGATCAGCTCCCCCGCCAGCCGGTGATGAACCTCATCAAGTCGAGTGTCCGTCGCTGGTCCATCCACGCCGTGAGCGAGCTGCGCCGGGCCATGGTCCAAGCGCTCGACGACGCAGGCCTGCATCCGGCGCTGGTCAACGGGGGCGGCACCGGCTCACTCGACTCCACCACCGTCGAGAGCGGCGTGACCGAAGTCAGCGCCGGCTCCGGCCTCTACAAGCCCCATCTCTTCGACGGCTATCGCAATCCCCACATGCGCGAGCTCGAGCCGTCTTGCTTCTTTGCGCTGGAGGTCACGCGCCGCCCCGGGCCCTACCTCGTGACCTGTCTCGGCGGCGGCTACGTCGCCTCGGGGCCACCGGGCGTCGACCGGCTGCCACGGCCGTGGCTGCCGTTGGGGGCGGCGTTGTTGCCGGCGGAGATGACCGGCGAAGTGCAGACGCCGCTCACGTTGCCCGAGGGGACGCGTCTATCGCTCGGCGACCCGGTCCTGTTTCGGCACGCCAAGGCCGGCGAGCTGATGGAGCGCTTTGTCGAAGTAACCCTGGTCAGCGACGGGCGCATCGTCGGCCATGAGCCCACCTACCGGGGTCTCGGTCGCTCGTATTTCTGAAAAGTCGTGAGACTCGATTAGAACCCGCAGTCGGTGGCCGTCTTGGGCACCACCGTCGGGATCCCGGTCAGGCGCGACTTCAGAAAACACCGATATTGCACCTTGGGGGGCTCGGTCTGGAACGCCGCTTCGTGGCCGTCTTCGATGGCGTCGCCCATGTGCTGGACCACCACTGCCGTCGCTGCGCCCCCCGCGGCATTGCCCGACAGCGGCAAGGTCTTGGGCATGCGGGCCACGAACGGCAACAGATCGGCCAGGTGCTCCTGGTCGGCGAGCTCGGGGATCGTCGCGTCGAGCGGCGCATCGCCGAGGTCGAGCCCGAGCGGCAGGCTCACCGCGTTGGCGATGTTGGGCATGATGTAGTGGTCGACGATGCCCTGCAGCATGAGAATGTGCCGAGGCTGTTGGCCATGGAGCGGCTCGGTGACCAGGTTCGGCGCGTAGATGGCCGGATCGGCAGGCTCGGCCGCCCACTGCACCAGCGAAAACACCGGATCGCCGCGCGTCAGGGTTCTATCGAGGCTGACGAAGTTGAGCAGCACCTCCGCAGCCGGCCGCACCTTCACCGGTTTCTCTTTGTAGACGATGTTCTCGGTCCAGCTCGCGCCAGCACCGCTCAAGATCACCGCGCGATAATTGGGCTCCAGCCAGGCGACGAGCGGCGCAATGAACGACCCCATCGAGTGACCCATGAGGGCCAGGTCCGTCCCACGTAGCTGCACGGTGCTCGCCACACCCGGACAGTCGGCGGCGTTGATGCTCAGCGTCGGGACGACCCGCGCCAACAAGGCCAGCTCGGCCGCCGACTGGCGCAGGTTGTCGCGCAGCGCGTTGGCGTTGAAAATATTGAACACGGTGAATTGCTCGTCGGCGCCAGCCGGATTGCGTAGCCCGCCGAGCGGTCCGTCGACCTCGATGCCCGCCCAGCCCACCTTGGCAAACTCCATGGCCGGGCCGGTGCCGGGCGCGATGGACGGGCCGCCGTTGGTGGCGCGCGGCCCACGGTCGACGAGCGGACGGTCGCCACCGCCGCCGGTGCGCACGAACACCACCGTCGGCCAGCCACCTTGCGGCATCGGCAAGCGCGGCACGGTGACCACCAGATTGGCCTCTTCCATGCTCTGCAAGATGGGCTTGCCCTCGGCGTCGAACGTCCAGCCGCCGCCCGTGGTGGAGAACGGCGACTTGCCGGCCTGATACACCGGCATCTCGATGGTGCTGTGGTAGACGCAGAAATTGTCGAAGACTTCCTGACGCACAAAAGCCGTCTTCGGCGCCGGCAGCGGCAGCGCCCGCATGGCGTCGGCAACTGTGGACAATGCGGTCTCGGTCGTATCGGTGCGGAACACGGTGAGCGCAGCAATTTCTGACGCTGGAATGCTCGCGCCGGGCAACGCCGCCAATGCGGTCTGATAGGCGGTGTAGGTGCCGTCACTGAGGCCAGACGGACGTCGCCCAGCGACGAGGTCACGCAACATGGCTGGCGCCCCTACCGCGCGACCGTGGGAGTCTTTGATCGTGTTGCGAACGCCAGCCACATAGAGCGTCCCCGGCCGCAGCGGCATGCCCTGCACCGGCACCAGCGTCAGCACATGCGGCGCGCCAAACGGACCGCCGTCGGCCTGGAATGTCGCCCAGACCTGACGTCGCTGACCAAAATCGGGAGCCGAGCTGTCGACCGACAGCAAGAACACCGACGACGTCGGCTTGGCGCTGCCCACCAGATCCGGCAACGTCGTCGGATCCAGATCGTCGCTGAACGGAAACACCAGCGAAGACGCCTGCCCAAACCCGCGCGCGTCCGACGCCAGCATGGCCCGCGCCTGCTCGACGAGCGCAATGCCGTCGGGGTTGGGAAATCCGGACACATCGATATGCCCATCCGCCAGACGCAGGTCTTCGTTGGGGAACGGCGCGTCGTAGAAGGCCTTGCGCGGCAGCGACCACTTTGACTCGGTGACCGGACCAGAGGTACACGCCCCACAAGCCAGGCCAGCCACCAAAAAACGCCCCAGGAGAAGTCGCGCGAGCCTCATGTGACCACAGTATACTCTCCGACCATGCCTGGTTCCCCATGCCGGTAATTCACTACGCCGACCACCGCGCCAATCCCGCCGCCTGGGCGCGCGCGTTGTCGATCTCCACCGAAGCCGTCGAGCTCTATCTGAAATGCGACGTCATCGATCTGCACATCGACTCGTTCATCTGGGCGCGCATCCTCGGCTACGACCTCACCAAGCGACACGGCCACGGGCTTCTCGGCGCGCGCTTCTACAGCCAGGTGGATCTGCCGCGCTTGCGTGAGGCCTGCATCACCGGCGGCATCTGGGTCATCACCACCAACCCGTTGCGCGGCGGCAAAGGTCGCGCCCGCGCCTTTGGTCGCAACCTCACCAAGCTGCGCGCCATCCTCGAGTCGGTGCCGGAAGAAGTCGCCATCGTCCGCAACCTCACCGAATATCGCGCCGCGCGCGCCGCCCACAAACACGGCGCCTTCATCGGCGTGCAAGGCGGCAACGCCGTCGACACCAGCCTCGGCGAAGGCCCGGATGCGGTGGACCTCCTCGGCGACCTCATCGTCCGGGTCACACTCGTACACCTGTCCAACTCGCGCCTCGGCCACACCTCGGCGCCAGGCGGCGGCGACGGCACGCTGTCCAACGCCGGACGCAGCTATATCGAGCGGCTCAACGCGCGCAAGATCTTCGTCGACCTGGCCCACATCCACCGTCGCGGCTTCTTCGAGGCGCTCGAGGTCCACGACAAGAGTCAGCCGATCATCGTCACCCACACCGGCGTCTCCGGCGTGCACAAACACTGGCGCAACCTCGATGACGAACAACTGCGCGCCGTCGCTGACACCGGCGGCACCGTCGGCGTCATGTTCCACTCGCCATTTTTGGGCGGACCTTTGTGGGGCTGCAAGAGCGCGCTCATCGCCGACCACCTCGATCACATCGTCAAGACCGTCGGTGAGGACCATGCGTCGTTGGGCAGTGACTGGGACGGGGCCATCATCACGCCGCGCGACATGCCGACCTGTCTCGAGCTGCCGCGTTTGGTCCAACACCTGCTCGACCGTCGCTGGTCGGCCGAACGCGTGATGAAGGTCATGGGCGGCAACTGGCTGCGCACCTTGTCCCACCTCCGCCCCTAGCTTTCGAGAACTTTCGCCAGACCCAGACGTCTCAGACGTATGCTGCAGGGGAGGCTCTCGTGAACCGTCGCCAATTCCTCAAGAGTTTGACGAGCACGTTGGCTGCGACGGTGGTAGGTCCGGCCCTGTTGCGGCGCGCGTTTGGTGATGCCGCGGTCCCGACGGGCGAAGCCGTGGACGTCGACGGCAAGAATCTGCCAGTGGCCAATGCGTTCGAGAAGGCGCGCGCCGGCAAACGCGGAGTCCTGGTGTTGGTCATCCCCGCCGAGAAAAAGACCTACGAGGCCGGTGACGACAACCCGTGGGAGCGCGGCCGCGTGTACGGCGAATGGCTCAATCACGGCTCCGACGCGCAGCTCGCGCCCCTCGGCACCGTCGAAGTCGTAGCGGCCAAGATGGCCGACCTGCGGGCAGAGATTCCGTCGTTGCCAGCAGGCGAGCCGCTCTTCGTGCTCGTGGAACCCGACGGCTCGGCCCGCGCGCTCCATGTCGCGGTGCCGAGCTATCCCCCGTTTGGCAGGCGCGGCTCTGCACCCTTTGACTCCGCCATCGACGACGCCGTCTCCAAAAGACGCATCGCGGCCGTCGGTGGGCTCATTCAGCGCAGCATCGCGGTGCCCGCCGCTGCAGTCCCCATGCTGGCCGCACAGGTACGCGCCAAGCTGGTCAAGCAACGGGTGCCGGGAAGCTTCTGGGCCAATGCGTCCGGTTGCGGCAGCCGCATCGAGGGTGACGAAGAGTCGATGATGGTGGCGTGTGGCATGGGTCACGTGCCGGCGAAGTCGTCGCGATTTTTGTATCTGTATGCCCACACACCCGCGCAGCAGCGGAAGCTGAAAAAGGCCAAGTCGCTATGACGACGTCGCGTCGGCAATTTTTGAGAGGCTCGGTGGGTGTCGTCGGTGCCACGGTCATCGGCGCGGCTTTTTTGCGGCGCGCGTTCGGCGATACGGCCGTGCCTGCCGGCGCAGCGGTGAATCTCGGCGGCAGCGACGAGCCGGTCCGCTCTGCCTTCGAACGCGCTCGGAGCGTACACCGCGGCGTGTTGGTGCTGGTCATTCCCAACGACAAGCTGCCCAACCTGCCCAAAGACCACGAGGGCGTCTGGGAGCGCGGCCATATCTACGGGGAATGGCTGAATCACGGCTCCGACGCGCAGCTCGCACCGTTGGCCACCGTCGAGGTGGTGGCCGCGACGATGGTCGATCTGCGCAATGCACTGCCGTCGCTGAATTGGCCAAGCGGTGAGCCGCTCTTCATCCACGTGGACGTCGCCGGCACGGTGCGCGCCCTCGAAGCCAAGGTGCCGCGTCACAACACGTACATGCGCGGCGCGGAGCGGGCCAGCGGCCCGACGGAGGATGAGCTCTCGGCGAACCGCATCGCCATCGTGGGCGGGCTCATCCAGCGCAGCTTGCCGGTGCCGTCGGCGGAGATTTCGTCGCTGGCGGCAGCGGCGCGCGCGCGGCTGGTCAAGAATCGCGTGCCTGGCACCTACTGGGCCCACGGCTCGGGCTGCGGCGAGACCATCGAAGGCGACCCGCATCCGGACATGGTCGACTGCGGCATGGGCCATGTGCCGGCCAAGGCGCGCCGGTTCTTGTATCTCTACACGCGGACACCGTACGAACAGCGTGAGCTCCAGCAGAAGCGCAAAGGTACGTCGCTGTGAAGCGGCGAGCTTTTCTCGGGTTTGGCCTCGGCCTCATCGCTGCCGGGGTCGTGCGGCGAGCTTTCGCCGATGTGTCGACGTCGGGCGTACAGCGCGGCGAGCTCGACGGCGCCGTCGAACGCGCGCGCGAGGGTAAGCGGCCGATCTTGATCTTGGTCATCCCCACCGACGAGACCAAGAAATACGACCGCGGTCGTGCATTTGGCGAATGGCTCAATCACGGCTCCGACGAACAGCTCCGTTCACTCGGAGCGGTCGAGGTTGCCGCAGCGACGATGGCCGACGTGCGGCGACGCTGGCCGTCGGCAGGCGCGGGGGATCCGCTGATGGTGTTGGTCCGCAACGATGTCGTGCAACTGGTCGACGGCGATCTGCCTGTCAGCGTCGACGGAGGCCGTCGTGGTGGCGACGACGCCACCGAGGTGCCGATCATCAAGCGCCGCATCGCCAAACTGGCCAGTCTGGCTGATCGCGCCATCGGCCAACACGGAGACGCCGCCGAGGTGCGCGCCCGCCTGGTGAAGCGTCCCGTGCCCGGCAGTCGCTGGGCCGTGGCCACCGGCTGTGGCACCACCGTCGAGGGCGATGACAACCCGATGCGCGTCAAATGCGGCATGGGCCATGTGCCCGCGCTGTCGCAGCGCTTCTTGTACTTCTTCACGAAAGAGCGACCCTGAGCGCGATCGGAGTTGGCTTCACGCTGCAGCCGGACGAGGCCTTCCTGGAGCTGTGCGCCCCGCTCATCGACGCTGCCGACTATTACGAGGTCACGCCGGAGACCTTGTGGCGCCTTGGCCAGGACGGGGAGTTGGCGCCGAACGGCTTTCATCGTCATTTTTTGTCGATCGCCCAGAGCGACACATTCGACAAGTTCTTCGTCGCGCATGGGGTGGGCCTGTCGATGGGCACGAGCGACCGCAATGACGCCTCACGCCGCCGTCGCTGGCTCGAGCGTATGCAGGCCGATCAGCGCGCGTTCGGCTTTCGCTGGTACACCGAGCACCTTGGCGCGTCGTCGCTGGCAGGAATGGCCATGACCCTGCCCATTCCAGTCCCGATGGACGCAGCGGCCGCCAAGGTGTTGCGTGGTCGGCTGAAATCGATGCAGCAGGTAGTGCCCGATGTCGGCGTCGAGAACAACGTGGCCTACTTCACCCTCGGTGCGCCGCTCGAGGAACCCGGTTTTCTGCGCCGGGTGTTGTCGGCACCGCGGACGCACCTGCTGCTCGATCTGCATAACCTCCACACCATGGCGGTCAATTTCGGCTTCGATCCCGAGACATATCTGGCCGCGCTGCCACTCGATCGGGTGATCGAAATGCATGTCTCGGGCGGGTCTTTCTCCGACGGGGCTTGGCTGCCGTCGGGCCGAATCATGCGGCTCGACAGTCACTCCGGCGCGGTGCCCGACGAGGTCTGGCGCCTCTTGGCCCTGGCCGTTCCGCGCTGTCCCAATCTGCGCGGCGTGACCCTCGAGCGCATGGAGGGTACCGTCGGGCCCGACGATATGGGCGCACTGCACGAGGAGCTGCGCCGGATCCGGAAAGTGGTCGCGTGACCTGGGAGCCGCTCTTGGCCGCGATCTTGACGGCGCCTGATCCGGTCGCCGCGCTCAAGATGGCCCAGCGACGGCGCGGACTGTCGACCGACCTGCGCCGGCGTCTCGCTGCCATCGACGAAGATGGTCTACGCATCAGCGCGCTCCTGGTGGTCCGGCTGCGTTTCGAGCGACTCCTGCGCGGGTCTCCCGTCGCTGAACGCTGGTTCGACGAAGACCCCGCCGACTTTGCCGCTGCGTTTCGCGTCTATCACTCGGCGGTCAAGCCGACCGCATTCTTTCCGCAGGCCGAAGGCGCCTTGTTTGCCGAGTGGCTCCAAAATACCCGGCAATAAAACCGACTGACTCTCTTGAATCGATTCAACATCGAGATATTACGCATTCAGCGTAGACATTTCATTTGACATACACGTAGAAGACCCGTAGAACTTCAGCATCGAGATTCTCATGCAAACAAAATTGCCACATAGCGAAACCACCAAGCAGCCGGCCGCGGGAGCGCTTTGCGCCCCATGCGCCCACTCGCTCAGCCCGTCGCTGACGGCTCCATTTGCCGGTCGCGGC
>Ga0123336_10000728_pt1 | contig 31972 bp, 24 predicted proteins | sample SSSSmetaG_FD_96466 | JGI IMG/M metagenome (GOLD analysis project Ga0123336, IMG submission 96466) | Glacier valley bacterial and archeal communities from Borup Fiord, Nunavut, Canada, to study Microbial Dark Matter (Phase II) - ​SSSS metaG | ecosystem: Environmental > Aquatic > Freshwater > Ice...
AAAAACGGCGCGTACAAGAGCAGCCTGGGGTAGCCCAGCTTTTGCGAAAGCACGTGGTCCCCCTGCCAAAGCACGAAGCCCAGCATCACAATATAAAGCGGCTTGCCGAATTTCTTACCCGCGAAGTAAATGAACGGCAGAATCACATACATCTGGAGCTCGAAAGGCAGGCTCCATAGCGGCAGTGAAATTTCATGCGTGCGGGTCAGGTTCTGGATCAGCAGAAGGTTGGACAAAAGCCGGAGTGGGCTGGGCCAGGTGAAGGGCACGCCGAAATAAGGCGGAATTTTGAGCAGCAGCACCGTTGCGATGGTCAACATGCTCAGCGGGAAGATGCGGAAAATTCTCCGGATGTAGAACCGCCCGACAATAGCGCCGCCGCCCGATTTTTCGAGGCGCGCGAGCGACATCATCAACACCAGGCTGGTGTGGATGAAGAAGAGCTGCACGCCGAACTTGCCCAGGCTCTCGATGCCCCAGAGCGCGAAAGCGGGCTGCTTATCGAGCCCGAAAGCGACCAGGAAATGCGAGAACAAGACCAGCAGGACCGCCACCGATCGGAGTACGTCCAGGTTATGGGAATCCTGTTTGATCACCGTGGAGCCGCACGCAGTATAGCAATCATGAATTCAGCACGCGCGCGCGTACGGGAACGGCCGGATTGCCGGAGTAAATTGTCCAGGCCTCGAGCGATTTCAGCACCACGCTTCCAGCGCCCGCCACCGCGCCTTCAGCGAACGTGACGCCGGGGCCTACGGTGCAGCGCGCGCCCACCCAACTGCCGTCTTCGAGCTTGATGGGCTTGACGATCAGCCCGAACGCGGGGTCTGACCAGTTGTGGTTCCCGGTGCAGAGATAAGCGCCTTGGGAAACGCAAACGTTATTCCCGATTTCGACAGCCGCCAGATTATCGATCCACGCGTCTTCGCCCAGCCAGCAGAAATCCCCCACCGTCAGCAGCCAGGGATATTTCACGCGCAGGCCAGGCTTCAGCGTGGGATTGCTGCCGATGGTGGCGCCGAACCAGCGCAGCAGACTGGCGCGGAAAGAGGAAGAGGGAATCACGGCGCAGCGCAGAAGAGGGAGGCCGATGAAGAACCACAAGGCTTCCATCGAGCGCGGCTTGCCGGATCGGTACCAGGAATTGTCGTATTTCGAAAAATCGATCACGCGCGGATCTCCACGCAGGCGGGCGCGGGTCCGCCACCTAGCAGCCAATCGAGCACCGCCGCGCTTTGGGCTCCGATGATGGGCCAGGTAAAGCGCTCATCGGCAAGTTGCCGCGCTCGCAGGCCCATGGCCGCACGGTCCGTGGGGGTAAGCTCAAGGCATTCGCGCAGCGCGGTCTCAAGGGCGGCTGGTTCCGGTTCAATTGTCCAACCGCAGCGGTAGGCGGTCACTTCCGGAAAGTAACATTGCCGGCTGAGCAGCACAGGCGTGCCGGCCGCCAGCGCCTCCAGCACAGAGATGCTGAAGCCTTCCGAATAGGAGGGAAGCGTAAAGAAGCTGGCGGCGCGCAAGGCCGCCCATTTGTCATCGCCCCGCAGCATTCCCGCAAAGGTCACTCGCGATTCTATGCCGCTTTCGGCGACAAGCTGCTGAAGGGATTGCTGCTGCCCGGCGGAATCGGGGCCCGCAATTACCAGGTGCGCTTCGGGATAGCCGGCACAGACTTGGCTCCAACTCTTGCAGAGCATCGCCAGGCCTTTCTTCGGGTGCAGACGGCCCAGGAACAAGACGATGGTTTTCCCGCGAAGTTCCGGGAAGCGCTGGAAGAATAGATCCGGGTGGATGGTGGCCGGCGCTGTGACGCCGTTCGGAATGATGGCGATGGGCGTTCGCAAACCCATGGTCCGGTAATCTTCCGCTTCGGCCGAGGTGAGGGCGCGCAGGCAGCTTGCCCCGTTGAGGTATCGCTTTTCCAGCAGATTCCAGTAGAGCCGCTTTTTCCAGCCTTTGTTTTGAAACGCCCACGGTTCCAACATGCCGTGCGCGGACACCAGGTAAGGCTTACGCGCACGTTGTGCAAAGGCGCTGCCGAAAGCGGTCTGCTCCTGCCAGAGGCCGTGGATGTGGACGGCATCCGCCTGGCCGATGAGCTTGGCTAAACTGTGCCGCAGCGCTGAATCCGTATACCAGCGCCGTCTGCCGAAAGGGAAGATGGTCACGTCTTCCGCGCCGGCTGCTTTCTCGCCCGGTTCGCAGAAGGCGGCTAGTTGCGTCCAGTATTTTTGGGTGCCCCGCAATGCATCGCAATATTCCGGAAGCGACGTGGTGAGCCCGCCAAAACTGTGGTCGATATGGGCGGTCAGATTCAGGCAGCACGGCAAGCTCACGCGATCACTCTGGCAAACCGCAGCGCGGCGCGCAGCCCGTCAACCGGGTCGGACAGGCGTCGCCATTCTTCCAGAATTTCACGGGAAGCCGTCTTCATGCGGTCTATATTTTCGGGCTTGGTCACATCGAGGATGGCGTCGCGCAAGGCCACCGCACTGCCTGCCGCGAAGAGACGGCCGTTGATGCCGTCCCGTGTCAACTCCACGCCCGCGCCAGTTACGGAGCTGCAAATCAGGGCCAGCGAAGCCATGGCCGCTTCGGTCACCACAACGCCCCAGGGCTCCACGTCGCTCGGGAGCACCAGCACATCGCCAAACTGGTACAGCGCGGCTACGGCGGCGGCATCCGCAAGAAAGCCGGTGGATTTCACGCGGTCACGCAGTTCGGCGGGAAGGCTCTCTAAGAGCGGCACGCGTAGCGGTCCGTCTCCAATCAAAATCAGGTCCCATTCCGGGCGTTGCTCGGCTACTTCGGCAAAAGCCTTCAGCAGTAAATCCACGCGCTTCACCGGCACAAAGCGGCCGCTATAAATCAGAGAGCGGCGGCCGGCGTGAATGCCATATGTATCGCGCACGGCTTGCGGGCGGGCTTCGGACACGTTTTCGAAGATGGAGTAATCCGGCTCATAAGGAAAGGGAAACAGGCGATTCGGCTGCGCGCCATACCGCTCAAAATATTGCCGACCCAGCTTGCCGCAATACATGACGCCCGTTGCGGAACGAACCACCCAACCTACCAGGCGGCGTTTGATAAACGCCTTCCAGGGCGAAGGATGATCGGCCAGAATGTTGCTGTCACCGAACACGAAACAGGGAATGTTGAGTTGCCGGCAGGCGTTCAGGATACGCAGGCGGCCGAAATCGTTATAGCCTTCCAGCAGCACGAAGCGGATGCGGTTTTCGGCCATCCACTTCAGTACCGCTCCTCCTTTGTCCCATTCATTTTTCTGGTTGCCGATTTGGCTTTGTTTTTCGCTTTGTTCCCCCTGGCCCATGTAGACAGGCTGCAGGCCGGGCGCGGGATGCAGGCGCCACGGAGAGTTGCTGAACTCATGAGTGAACACGCTGAAGAGTTCCACTTCCGGCAATTCCCGCACGATGCGCCCCTGCACATGCATGCGATACGGCGTTTGAGAATTGCTGACGATGGCAATGCGCGGCCGCTGTTCCTTCATGAGGCGGCGGCCTGAAAAACGGCCTCCATGCGAGCGGCATTATGGTCCCACTTTAAAGCGCTCTCGAAGAGTTTGCCCGCGGCCTGGCCCAGGCGCGCACGCAAGCTTGCATCTTCCAGAATCCGGGAGAGCGCCTGCGCTATGGCGGCTTTGTCTTTCGGGGGCACGGTCAGACCATGAACTTCATTTTTCAAGACATCGGTAATGCCGCCATCGTTGCAGCAGATCACGGGCTTGCCGGCTGACATGGCTTCCGAAAAAACGGTGGCGAACGGCTCATCCCAACCAGTCAGAACGAACGCATCGCACTGGCACATCTCTCGCAGGACATCTTCATGAGGCAGAAAGCCGAGCAGTCGCACTTTGTCCTCAAGCGAAAAACGCCGGATGAGTTCTTCCACTTGGGCCCGCTGTTCGCCATCGCCGGCAATTCGTAAAACGGCATTCGGGAAGCGCGGCGCTACTTCGGCAAACGCTTCTACGAGTAGGGGAAAACCTTTGCGTTCATAGAATGCTCCGCAACTGAACAGCACGGTCTTGCCGCGCAATTCTTCCGGGCGGGGGCTGTTCCTGATCGCTTCGGGAATGGGTTCGGTCCCGTTCTGAATGGTGCAGGTACGGGCTTCGGGAAACAGCTCACGCATCTGCCGCTCCATACGTGTGGCGACGGCCACCATCATGGAAGACTGCCCGACCACATTCGCAAAGAAACGTTTGCGCGCGGGCAGGTGGGCGCAGCCGGCAATCTCATCGAAGTCATGGTCGGTCACCACGAAAGGGATTTTCAAAACATCTTTCAGGCGGGAGGCCAGGAAACCGTTCACGGCGGTGTGATGGGCATAGATCACCTGCGGCTGAAATTCGCGGACGGCACGGATGAGAGAAGGGCGAACGCTTTGCCAGGCCAGTTGCATCTGGGGCCTGGGGTTCCGGAAGGCGTATTGTTTCAGGGGCGGCACGGGATACCAGAGCGCCCGGGGATACTGGACCGGCACATCGCCCCATTCGAATTGCGCGGGACAATCCGCATAGGCGGCCGCGTGTTTATAGGCGCTTAAAGCGCGGGGCACCCAACTGGTGAGCGAGACGACTTGCAGGTCCATGCGCCTGCGCAGAGCGGTTGCCTGCAACAGCGCCCAGGTTCCCATCAGCCGGTTGGCGGGTTTGGGAAAGTAGCTGGCCAGCATTAATACGCGAAGCCGGTCAGGCATGAACCGAAGTGGCGGGAGCGTCCTCCAGATACCCATAGGCGTCGACCTCGCGGGCACCTGCCTGGTTCGCCTTCCGCCACACATAATAGGCGGGCAGAGACATAATCACAAGACGGAAAATTACAGCCTCGCCGCTTTGGGTGATCAGGTAGATGGACAGAATACAAACGATCACGTATTGAGTGGTCCACATATTCTGTTCCTGAATCGCTTTTCTCCAAAGGCGCCCCATGCCCCAGCCGATCATCCAGGCGACAGGGATCTCAAACCAGGAAAACTCCACCCACATATCGGCCACCATTCCGGCGGCTGCGCCCTGAACTGCTTTCCATCCCATCACGGTGTTGAGACCGAGCCCGGCCACGCCGGCATTTCGCGTCAGTTCGATCAGGCCGGTATCTTCGTATTTGTTGGGCCAGATCTGGCGGGGAATGGGCCTGACAAAAATCTGGGCTAGGTAGCGCTTCCCGTAAAAGCATTTGCCCGTCACTTTGGACGCGGTGATGCAGCCGGTTCCAAACACATATTCGTTGCTTTCACTGGCATCGGTCACCACGTCCGATACGTCGGTTTTCACGCTGGTGATGTCACAGTTCAGGCAAATATGATTGCGATTGGTCACCAGGAACAGCATCAGAAACCCGAGACCGAATCCGGCCAGGCCCATCACCAGAATGGAGGGGCGTTTCTGACGCGCCAGAAACCAGGACATACCGATACAGACGGTCATCATGAACGCGGGGCCGCGGCGCGCGCCCAGAAGGGCCTGAATTGCCCAGGGGAACGAGAACACAGCGACCGCGACCCACCACAACTTGTTCTGCAGGTCGATGCCTTCCGGCGAGATGAGCAGCAGCACCGCCACAATCACCAGATAAGAAGCATCGCGAAGGTAACCGAATTCGCTCCAGGTGCCGCCGTAAGCGTTGCCGAAGGCGCCCGAAATGCCGCCTGCTTCGCGCAGCGTGTACAACCAGGCCAGGAACCCGATGCCGCCGACAATGTAGGCACCCATGTGGAGGGATTTCTGGCTGGTGTGCACCGGGCGAACGGTATCGGTAGCCCGTTGATTACTCCCGGTCAGCGCGCCCATGGTCATCGCGCCCACCGTAAGCACCACCATCACTTGCACAAACGTTACTTGATCGATGGTGAGAAACTGCCACATCTGGCCTCCCTGGATCAATTTGTAAGGCATGTACACCCACATGAAAGCCGACATGGGGAGAAGCAGCATCAGGGGATGGAAAACATCTTTGAACCGCATATAAGCGATCAACATACCGAACACACAGATGGCGGCTGTGAGTGCGATCAAAGTATTGTACATATCGGTGTGCTCCTTACTATGCTGTCACGAGTTGACCGGTTTTAAGACCAATATCCCGGTAGTGGCGTATTGCCAGGTTTCCGTATCGCTTCCAATTCCATTCTTTGGCCCGAATGGCCGCCTGGCGGCCCATTTCGCAACGCACGTCGTCGTTGTCCCGCAGGAATTCCAGGCGCTCCCGAATGGCCTGGGCGTTCCTAATGGGCACCACAAACCCTTGTCTCCCTTCTTCCAGTGCGTCCGCCGCGCCGGTGTTCTCACTGACGATGACGGGCAGCCCGCACGCCATGGCCTCAAGAGTGGCCAGGGAAAAGGAATCCGCCAGCGAGGGCAGCACGAAAACGGAACTGGAGCTGTATAAATCTTTGAGCGCCAGCTTTGGGACCACGCCCAGATAACGGAAGCTTCCTTCATAGCGCGCCAGCACCGGTTCGAACGCCGGATCGAGAGGCCCCACCAGGATGAGTTCGCAATCGGCCCTGTTCATTTGAGAGAACGCTTCGAGCAGATATTGCGGACCTTTGCGCACGGTGAGCGAACCAGCGTAAATCACGCGGAAGCGCTGGTCCTGCTTACCTGAACTTTGGAAGTGATCCACATCCACGCCATAGGGCAGCATGAGCAGCTTTTCCGGCGCGAACCCTTCTTCGAGAAACGTTCTGCCGGCATGGGCGGAGGGAACCACAATGTAATCGGCCAAGGCGAATTCCTCAAGAACCCTGGCTTCATAAGTGGCGCCGGTAATGCGCGGTTCCATGTGGAACCGGGCGCATTCTTCCCGCAGGATGCGGCGTTGGAACGCGGGGTGTTCCTGGCGAACGTCGCAGACGACAAGCGCTCCGGCGGCTTTGGCTTTGCGGGCGCAATGCAATCCTACGCTGCTGACGAAATGGAGCACGTCGCAGCCCTCTTCGCACTCGACGACAAGAGGCAGCGCCGCTCGATCGAACAATTCGTTATTCAACCAATCCGCCCGTTCGTTTGAGATGACACGCAGCTTCGGTAGTGCGCGCTGCAGAATTTCCGGCCAGCGAATTTGTTTGACGAAGCGGCGCGGCACGTTATGGAGGCGGCGGCCTTCCAGCTTATGCCGTAACCCGCCGGGCAGCCACGCGGGAGCCTTCTCAGCCCCAATTAGCGCGGGCGCGGTGATGTAGCGCTGCAGCAGCCCGGCTTCCTGGAGTGCTTCCGCCAGATGATGATAATGCGGGATGTTCGATAGCAGGACGGACTGCATTTTACGGTTCAGGATCGGGAACGGGTTTTACTTCGTATTGGTGCGCGAAACCCACGGTGGGGCTAGCGCCGATATCGCCGGGGCGGCGGTCCCAAATGCTTCTTTGCCGGGCCCGGTTCATCCATGATTTTGTGAACCAGTGCCAGATTTCGGGCAGACCAAGACGGCGCGGCGATGCATAATCGTGGGCCGTGAAAATTCCGGTGAAGCGGATACAGTCATAGCGGCGCAGCGCGATGGCCGGCATGGGCTTGCGCAGGTGGAGCGCGCGCGGCAGCCCCACTGCGAACTGGCCCAATGCCGTGAAATACGATTTGAACCGCAAGAGCCGGATGGCATCCACAAAGCCGATCAGCATCACCCACAACGCTTCCAGCGGAACTCTTGCCGCCGGCGTGTTCATCATGATGGCCCAGAGCTTATTGCGAATCTGGCGCATCCATGTGCGTTCCTGCTTGCGATTGCGCACGGAGACATGATGGTGGATCACCAGGGCCGGATAAAAATAGATGACCCATCCCGCGGCCAGCATGCGCAGGCCGAGCTCTTCTTCTTCCCATTCATTGCCGAAGAATTCCCGGTATCCACCCACCTGCCGCACCGCCGCGGTTCGGAACATGACGCCGCACCCCACAAACGCCGCATGATATTGCGGCTGCGCGGGCTGCAGATTTTCCGGCAGATCGGGACCGTTGAAGATATAAAAGCTTAAGCCGCCGAACGTGGCATTGGCCTGCATGACGCTGACCGCCTGGGCAATGGCATGGGCCTGAACGGGGTGCGAATCGTCATCCAGTTGCAGAATGTATTCGCCGCGCGCAATCTGGAAGCCTTCACTTCTGCGATGGCACTGGCCCGCGCTTTCGGCGTGGCGAACGAAGTTTGCCTGGGGCCAATGTTCGCGCACGATGGGCTCCAGCGCGGCGGAAGACCCATCGTCGATCACCACCAGTTCCAGCGCTTCGTAGGTTTGCCGGGAAAGCTCCCGCAACGTGCGCCGCAGATCGTCCGGACGATCTTTGGTCGCGATCATGATCGAAACCAGCGGGCGGGATAGTTCCGGATTCAGCGGCAAGACCTATTCTCTCGCGGCCGGGAACCAAACAGAGGCAAATCCCGCCGATTTTCCGCGCAATAAACGCGTGAGTAATAGAAAGCGTTCCTTACTGGGGCCCGCCACCATCCAGGTAAGCGAACTGTAAATCATTTCGAAACAGAACAGGCGGAGATGATCGAGTGGGCCGTTTTTCCCCATGGTCCGGCTCATGATGCCGTAGCGGTTCACCACCATGCTTTCACCCAGACTGCGCCAATCGCGGTGGGTTCCTTTGCCCATATCGTGGTGGAAGACGCGGGCGCTTGTGGTGTTCATCAACAGATAAGATTTCGCCACGCGGGAAGAGACATCCACATCTTCAGCGAACGAGTAACCTTCGAATTCGGAGAATCGATTTTTTAGAAAGACTTCTCTGCGATAGGCGGTACAGGTGGAAGGAAGCCAATCGGTTCGCTGAACGGTATGGGGAGGGTCTTCCGGCAGGAAGTTGACAGCGGGGCCCAGCAGACGGCCCGCGTAACTGCCTTTCCATTCGCCCAGGCAGCAACCCAGCAGGAAACGGTTCAGGCCTTTTGGATCGGAATAGACCTGGTTGCTGATGGTGGCGCTGACACCGCCGACGCGGCCTTCGGTATCGGCTTCGAAGACCTTTACCAGTTCCTGGATGCAATCGGGCTCCAGATCCAGATCGTCATCCATGAAAACCAGGATGTCGTGCGAATCGAGATCCGCCCCTAAATTTCTCTGCTTGGCGGCGCTTTTGATTTCGGTGTGGCGGTAAGTAACCGGGAATCGCAACCCGGGTTCCAGTTCGGCCACCACGCGCGCCGTTGCATCGCCATCGGAAGAATCCACCACAATGACCGCATTCGGCAGACCGGTTTGCCGGTTCAGGCTGGCAAGGGTTTCCCGAATAGGCTCGGGCCGGTTCCGTGTGGCAATCACGACGGAGCAGGTGAGAGCTTGTGTTTGCGGGCTGGCGGACACAGTGGTGGACAGTGGCTAACCCAGAAGCCGCCGCAGCGTATCTATATTAAGGGACGCCCACTGATACAGCTTGGTGATTCCCTGTTCGACACTGGTGCGCGGCGCCCAGCCGAATTCCCGTTGCGCTTTGCTGACATCGGCGATGAAGACCTTCTGATCGCCGGGCCGCCAATCTTCCATGCTGACTTCAATCTTCTTGCCGAAATGCGCTTCCAGATAGGCCAGCAGTTGGCGGATGCTAAGCGTATTGCCGGGGCCGCCGCCTATGTTATAGACATGCCCGGCGGTCAGGTTGGCATTCTTGACCGCGCTTAAATACGCCTCCAGAAGATCGTCGATAAATAGAACGTCGCGCACTTGTTTGCCGTCGCCGTAAACGGAAATCTTCTTGCCCAGAAGAGCGGCGATGGTGAACCAGGCCACCCATCCTTGATCTTCGATACCGAACTGGTTGATGCCATAAATGCAGGATTGGCGCAGGCAGACGGTACGCAGACCATAGATGCGGGCGTAATCGATTACATACTGATCGCCTGTTCCTTTCGAGCAGCCATAGGGGGAATGAAAATCGAGCGATCTAGTTTCGCTGACACCCTGGGGCAGATCTGAATAACTGTAGCGATCGCCGTTGTCCTGAATCTCCAGGTCATCCATTTTGCCGTAAACCTTGTTGGTGGAGGAATAGATCAACACCGGGTCCATGCCGTTGGTGCGAACGGCCTCAAGCACGTTGAAGGTGCCGAGCGCGTTTGAGCCGAAATCGTCGCGGGGGTTGGTTACGGAAGTGGTGACGGCAACCTGCCCGGCCAGATGGAATACTGCCTCGGCATCGCGATGCCGGCCGAAGAGTTCGGTAAGGAACTTATCGTCGCGAATATCGCCCTGATGAAAAGAGAGATTTCCTCCGGCCGAGCGGATGCGGTCCACGTTCTCTTGCGCGCCTTTGCGGCCCATGTTGTCGAGGCCGATGACAGTGTTCCCTTCGCGCAAAAGGCGTTCGGCCAGATTCGACCCGATGAAGCCGGCGATGCCGGTGATGATGTACGTCATTGTTCGGTTAACCTCGGTCGGCGAGAAAACGGAGCAGGGTAGCGAGCCTGTGCTGATACCGGTGCTTCGAATCCACTAGCCGCTGGTAGTTTTCAAAAATTTCAAGATGCTTAGGGTACTCCGCCAAAATTTCCTGGGCTAAGTGACGGGTGTGTTCGGCGTTGTTCGATTGATAGGGGAACTCGGTGCCCAGCACTTCTTCGAGGGCGCGATGACTGTGAATCAGGAACGGCGTGCCGGTGGCCAGCACTTCGAACACACGGTTGTTCACCATGCCGGTCTTCTCCTGATAAATTTCCGTCATGCCGAGCACAATCTGCTTCCGGTTATAAAATTCGCTCAGCGAGGCGGGAGTGCCGATATTGGTGGCCCATTCGAAATTGGGGCCATCCATGAACGGCCCCAGAATGGCCCCCACCTGCGGAGAATCTTTATGCCCTTTCGACCCGGCGAAACCGACCCCTTCGCGGGGCACATGAAGCGGCTGGAAACTGTCTCCCACGGCGAGCGGGAGATAGAGAGTTTTGCAGCCTAATTTCTGAGCGTAATCCACGCACCAGGGGGAAAGGCAGGCCACTACATCGGGCTTTACGTTGACTTGTGCCAGGTAGGTTTCGAGCCACTCGTCCTGGCCGTCCATGGACCACCACCAGTAAATGTTGTGGTCTCCGGCCTGTGTGCGAAAGCCCTTTGGCCAGATGCCGGCCGTGATGACGATACGGCCCAGCAGCGGATCGCCATGCAACTCGCAATACTTCGTGAACTCCTGACAAATCTGTTTCGCGATCATGACATCGCCCAGGCCCACACTGGTGAACATGGAAAATTCGGTCTTGCCGAATGTGGAGCTGTGGACGGTGCTCCAATCGCGCTGGCGTTGCTCGCGCTTCCGGGCATCGATCCAGTCACGGCCCAGGGGCGTTGCGTGAATGATGCGCTCGGCAATCGATTTCATGCTCATGCGCGGGCCGCCGTAAGAAAGCCGCCGCGCAGCAGCCGGGGTATGCCTTGCCCATACATGTGATGCCGGATGGGGCCCACGTAATGCTTACAGCAGAAGCGGCTTTCGCCATCGAGTTTCACGCGGTACTCTTCCGGCAGAAGCTCCGCCCCGTAGCGGAAGCTGCAGAGCGCGAAGAGCGTCTGTTCAATGCGCCAGAAATGACCCAGGATGCCGGGGAGCGAGAGAAATTCCTCAATCCAATCCAGCCGTAGCGATTCGGGATGGATCAGCCCCAGGCCGGAATTAAAACAGGGCCCGAGTTCAAAGCCGAACCGCTCCGCAACGGTTGCCGGTTCTGCCGTATAAGTGGTGGCCGCATCGGCATTGACGGAATTGAGGTGATAGTTAGGGTCGTCGATGCGGCGCAGCAGTTCGGTGGGCTCGGAGAAAAATAAGATATCGCTATCGATCAAGAGCATGCGGCTGGCTTGCATGTAGTGGCGGAAATCGAACAGCTTCAGCGACAGCGTATTGGTGCGGCGCAGTTCCAGGCAGCGTGGAAAACCGGATAGTTCTGGCAGTACGGCGGCATCGGCTTCTTTGCGCCCGATAAAACGCGCGGCAGGGAAGTGCTCATGCAGGGTGGCCAGAGCATCCGGTGGGAGCGTGCCATCGTCATGAATGCAGAGCCCGTAATTCCGCTGGGAAAAACGGTAGAAAGATTTCAATGTCCAAACCAGATTCAGCCAGTCTCCAGCGGAGGTGAGAACGTGAATTTCGCATGTCTGACCCGGTAAAGAATAGACGGGGCTGGTTTTCAGAATGCGCGGGCGGACAATATCGCGATAGTAGGCGGTCGACAGCCCATGCCCCAGTTTTTTCCGGAGCCGGTAGAGGATGGCGCCGGGCGTCATCGATTTTTGAGTGGGCTGAGGAGGCATGCGGCGTAAAGGGCTAGAACCCTAGAGCTTTCCCCGATTTCGCCAAGCGGGACCGGACTTCCGGTAGAGCAAGCCACCAGGGATGACGGCTGAGAGCGTACCAGAATGAGTTGGTATGAGACTTGCCGTTCCCGGAGCGGTAACTGTCATAGCCCAGGCGATTGCGCATGAAAAGATTGTCAACAAAACCCAGATCGCCGGAATCGAGAGCCTTGGCGAGGATGGAGCGAATCTCTCCGGCAGCCTCCGCTCCCGCAGTGGATTTCTGCTCGGGATGCCTGCGAAATTTCGCCAACACCTGGGGAACGCGTTTAATTTTGATGCCTTGGCGAAAGCAACGCACCCAGTAGTCGTAATCGAAAGCTAAATCGTAGGTCTCGTCAAAAGGGCCCACGCGTTCCCACAGGGAGCGCCGGTAAAACACTTCCGGCTGTACCCAGTGCTTCTGCTTCCACCAGACTTCGTAAACGTTCAAGATGTCGGCCAGGCTGGAAATGCTGCCGGCATGAAAACCTTCGCTGCGCCCCTGCGAATCGATCCATTCCACTTGACCGTAGATAAGATCCAGCTCGGGGTCTTTATCGAATGTTTCAAGTATGGTTTCCGCCGCGCCGTCAGCCAGCAAATCGTCGGAATTGATGAAGCCGACAATGTCTCCGCCCATGTTTTTAAAGGCGCGGTTGAGGCCACTGGTTTGGCCGCTATCCTTTTCGACCACGATGCGATCGTCCGGCCCGGCAAAGCGCTGGGCGATTTCAGCGGAGTTGTCCGTGGAGCAGGAATCCTGCAGCCACCAGCGGACATAAGGCCGGTTCCGTTCGAGCGACGCCAGGGTGTGTTCCAGATAGAGTGCCCCGTTGCGGTTCGGCACCGCCAGGGTGAGTTTCGCTTCTCGCGTCATGTCTCCAGTCATGGAGTGACCGCCAGATCCGCCGTCCGATTCACTGCCGTATTCCGCGCCGCGGTGTCCAGCAGTGCCGGGCCGGGAATCATCGTCCAATCCAGAATGGGGGCGACAAGACCGGGCCGGCTATTGGCATCGAGAGAATTCCAATAGGCGGAAACGCCATGATCGAGCACCATTTCAAACCCCACGGTGGCGCCGCCATTGACGATCCAGGGGTCCTGGCCGATGGCGATCTGGGGCACAACAAGGTAAGTGCCGGCGTTCAAGAGGCCCGCGGGAATGGTACAGCGCCATTGGTTTTTCCCGGAGTGCGCTTTGAGGAAGCCGTCCTGGCCGGGTTTGTTTTGCCAAGTGGAGAAAACAGCGACCCCCGTTGTGGTGGCCAGTTCGAACCCCACCCGCAGGCCGGGCAACTCCGCAGCCGCCCAAAACCCGAATTCCACGCTGAGGTTTTGGGAGCTTGAGTAAATGCCGTTTGAACTGTCGTTCGATTTTACTTCGATGCTCTCCAGCCGGATGTCGGCGTTTCCCGGGGCGTCATGGGTCCACTGCTGCAAACCGGTCAAGGCCGTGGACGTGGTTTCCAGATACCGGCCTACTACCGTCCGCGTGTCCCCGAAGGCTTTGATCCGGCCATGCTCCAGATGCATGGTGCGGTCGCACAAAGCTTGCACGGCTTGCAGATTATGGCTGACGAAAAGGACTGTTCGCTTGGCCTGCGTCGCCACATCCCGCAACTTACCCAGGCATTTTTTCTGGAAGGCAGCATCGCCCACGGCTAATACTTCATCGATGATCAGGATGTCGGGGTCCAAATGCGCGGCCACTGAAAAAGCAAGACGCATGTACATGCCCGAGGAGTAACGCTTCACGGGCGTATCGAGAAAGTTTTCGACACCGGCGAATTCGACGATCTCGGCAAACTTCTTGCGTATATCGGACCGCTTCATCCCAATGATGACGCCGTTCAGGTAGATATTTTCGCGGCCGCTCAACTCCGGATGAAAGCCCGTGCCTACTTCGAGCAAAGCGCCGACGCGCCCTTTGATTTCCACTCGGCCGGCCGTGGGGTCGGTAATGCGGGAAAGAACTTTTAAGAGCGTGCTCTTGCCGGCGCCGTTGTTGCCGATGACGCCGATGACCTGGCCGCTTTCCACTTCAAAAGATACATCTTGAAGTGCCCAGAAATCTGGATCGGCCTCGCGCGACGCGCTGCGGCCCAGGTTATAACGCTTGCCCAGATTTTCGGCCCTGATAGCTATGTCGTTCATGGATGCGGGCATAGATGCGAGATCAGATCAGGTCCGCAAATCGCTTTTCCGTGCGCCGGAAGAAGTAAGCGCCCGTAACGAGAGTAAAAATCGCGATTGCCGAAGAAACTAAAAGCAGATTGTCGGGCCGTGTTTGTGAGCCCAGGATAGCCCATCGGAATCCCTCAACAACCCCCACCATTGGATTGAGGGCATACAGCGTATGCCAGGGTTCATGCAACAGGCTGCTAGGGTAGGCGATCGGTGTACCGAACATCCACATCTGCACCAGAAATGGCACGGTGTGGCGGACATCGCGATATTCCACGTTCAAGGCAGCCAGCCACAACCCGGCACCGAGAGAACTGATGAAAGCGAGCAGGACGAAAAGCGGAATCCAGACGATGGTGGCATGAATGCCCACGCCGTACCAGAGAATCATCATCAGCAGAAGCCCAAACGCGAGTAAAAAATCGATGGCGCCGCCAAGCACGGCCGCCGTGGGTACCAGCAGCCGGGGGAAGTAGATCTTAGTGATCAACTGCGAGTTGTTGACCAGACTATTGGACGATTGAGTAAGTCCATTACTAAAAAAAATCCAGGGTACCAGGGCCGTAAAAGCGAACACGGGATAAGGAATTCCATCCGAGGGCATTTTCGCCAAACGTCCAAAGAACAGACTGAAGATAACCATGGTGAACAAGGGCTGTAAAAGAGCCCATGCCGCTCCGAGCAAGGTCTGTTTGTACCGGACCTTCACCTCTCTCCAGGTCAGAAAATACAGGAGTTCCCGGCGTGACCAGACTTCCGACAGGTTCAGCCCCAGCCAGCCGGCGGACGGTTTTATGGTGATAACCGGCGAGGAAAAATTGTGCGATACGGTTGACATAGAAAAAAGATAATGTTATTAGTTCTTACTCAAATTACCACTAAGTATTCGCTGAAATGAAACAGTTTCTATCACAATAAATATATGATTAGTATAGCGGCTTGTTTTCGACGCGCAAAGCGCGGGAGGGGGCAGTTCCACCAAAGAGATATACAGTTTTTTTAAGCCACCGCTTCCCAGAAGAGAACCGGGTTCAGCGCCCCCGGCCCCGATGTGCCGGCACCAGCGCCGCGCTTGGCCACAATTTCGAATTTGATCACCGGATCGTCATTCATGATCCAGTATTGATTGTGAATACTAAGTCTCGGCGAGACATAGTATTCGCCCACATTCAGAAGCCCAGCGGGAACTCTACACTGCCAGAAATTCAGTCCCAGCACGGGGACAGGACTTTGATCTTCGCTCAGATCCGTTTGATAACTTCGGAGTACTGTTACCCCCGAGGGAGTAATAATATCGAACCCAATACAGAGCCCTTCCCGTAACACTGCCGCCTGAAACACCATGGTGATGGTGAAATCTCTCGAATTGAGACAAACGCCGTTACCGGCATCCGAATCCACTTTGATCGATTTCAACACCACTTCGTGGTTGCCCGGCTCATCGCCATCCCACACGCGCGAGCTGCCCGCCTCGCCAATTTTAGTCAGGTAGCGGCCAATTACCGCGCGCGCTTCCCCGGAATCCACCAGGCTACCGTGCTCCAGGTGGAGCGCGTGTTTACAGAGCGATTGTACGGCTTGCATATCGTGGCTGACGAACAGCACCGTGCGCTCTGAATTCGATGTAATGCTTTTCAGCCGGGCCAAGCATTTTCTTTGAAAAGAAACGTCTCCCACGGCCAGGACTTCGTCTACCAGGAGAAGGTCCGGCTCCAGGTGCGCCGCCACGGAAAATGCAAGGCGCATGTACATGCCGGAGGAATATCGTTTCACCGGCATATCGAGAAACCGATCCACTTCGGCAAAGGCCACAATTTCATCGAAGCGGGACCGGATTTCGGTCTGGCTCATCCCCAGAATGGCTCCGTTCAGAAAGATGTTTTCGCGGCCGGAAAGCTCGGGATGAAAGCCGGTACCCACTTCCAAGAGCGACCCGACGCGCCCCTGTATTTCCACCGTTCCGCAAGTGGGTTCGGTGACGCGCGACAGAATTTTCAAGAGGGTGCTCTTGCCGGCGCCGTTGCCGCCAATAACCCCCACCACGTCGCCGCGTTCAATTTCAAAAGACAGATTGTCGAGAGCCCAGAAGCGCTGGTCCTTGTCTTTTGCGGCGTTGTGCTCAGCGCGGCCTTTTCCGGAAAGCAGGGAGCGCGCGGCTTGAACGGGCGCATACAGGGTAGCGCCGATCGCTTCGCGAAAGGTTTTGTAACCAGCAGCCTGCTGGCCTAGCTGATACTGTTTTCCAAGTCCTTCGACGCGAATGACCGGGCCCGGCATCAAGTGGAGTACAACGATCCCAAAATCTTCATGACGTTCTTAGGAGGCCTTGGGAGCCGCGCCATAGTGCGAATCGTAGGCACCCAGGAAATACTCATCAAGCGCCGAACCACCCAACCCAGGTTGCCAGTGATTCAGAATGGTGCCGACGATCGGGATGCCATCTTCGGCAATCCGGCGGGCCGTTAACTGTACGTTGTCGCGCGAACTGACACCCGAACGCACAATCAGAATTACTCCGTCCGAGACCTGACCCAGCAAGCGCGCATCCGAAAATTGCAAAGTGGGCGCGGTGTCGATCAGGACATAATCGTACTCGTTGCGCAGGCGCGAGAACAATTCGCGGATGCGCCGTGAGAAGAGCATTTCACCCAGCTTCTGCAACTCCATTTCGCCGCTGCTCAGCAGGAACAGGTTCGGGATGTTGGTGTCCTTGATGTATTCGTTCAGCGGGATGCTATCCACGGGAAAATCACGCGTGTAGATGTCGGAAAGCCCCTGTTTGCGGTCCAGCCGGAACAGATTGTGCAGACGGGGCGCGCGCAGATCGGCATCGATCATCAGAACGCGCCTGCCGGTTTCGGCCATGGCGACGCCCAGATTCCCGATCAGCGTGGTCTTTCCCTCCTCGGGGCTGGCGCTGGTAACTACCAGCATCTGGTGCGATTGATGATTGCTCCGAACCAGAATCGAGGTGACGGCATGACGGATGGATTCCGCCAGAAAAGGCTGCTTCGACCACGAGGTAAGGTCGGGAACAGCTACATGTTCGCGCCGGTTGCCCGGCCGCAGCGCTTTGAGGCTGAAGGGGACGGGGCGGCGCAAAGAGCCATCCAGCTGGAACGCGGGAATAGTACCGAGCTCCGGTATGTTCAAAACGGGGAAGCTGTCGCCCGGTGAAGCAAAAACACGGCTCAGCTTCTTCACCCGGATGGTTTCTTTCAGAACCAGTATTCCGGCCGCCAGCGCCGCGCCAAAACCTGTCATTGTGCCCATGTCTTTCACGGGCTGCGGCTTTGAGGGAATATGAAGTGGTACGGCCGGGTCGATCACGCGCACCGTGTTCGAAGGTACCGCCGCCAGAATGGACATGGAACTGTATTCCTGCTGAAGGCGGTTGTAGATAGCCCTTGTTGTTTCCGTATTGCGCTTATAACCCTCATATTGGGCCGCTTCGTCGGCCTGGTTGGCCACGGCGCGAGCCTGCCCGTTATAGGCAGCGGTCATCAACTTCTCCCGCTGTAGCGCGGCTTCGTAATCGTTCTGAATCCGCTTCACGAGGTTCGCTTTTTCGCGCTTGAGAGTGCTTTCCACTTCTTCAATCTGTCCATCGATGCGCTTGACCTTCACATGGTTAGAGGTAAGAGTGGCCGTCAATTGGGCGCGCTCCTTTCGCAAGGTGATCAAAGACTGGTTCAGGCTCTTCAGGCTGCCGTCATCCAGAATTTCCGGTAACGAATCGATTGGACTTGAGTTCGCCAACTGATAACGCGATTGCTTTGTAATCCGGTCCCCCTGGCTTGTCGCCAGAACCGATTGAAGATCTTTTAACTTACTGTCGGCCAGGGTATTTTGATCGTGCACGAACGCGATTCCCTGCTTCTTGATGAAATCCTGCTGTTTGGCTTCCGCCTCGTCCACTTTGGCCTTTGCATCTTCAATCTGTGTGCCCAGCCATTGAAGAGTACGGGTAGCGGAGCCGGATTGAAACTGCTGCTTCTGAGATATATATTCAGCCGCTAGCGAATTGATGAAATTTGAGGCAATCTCGGCTGAAATGGATTCGCAAGTGACTTCCACCAGATGCGTTGTGCCAAGCTGGCGGGCGATAACCGAGCTTGCGGCCCGCCGCACGGCCGTCTTCAGAAAATCCATATTGTCCTGCGGAATCAGCTTGAAGCGGTTCCGCAGCCTGCTAAATAGCCCGGTGGTGGGTGGAGCGATTGGCGACGATTCCAGAGAAACGCGCTCCGCCGCTTTACGGATCAAACCATTGCCCATCAGGATGCGGAGCTGTGTCTGGATGTTGGCGGCATTCACCGCATAATTTTCCGAGCCTTCCGGATCCAACTGGGAGCGGCCCATAAAGGTTTGGTTCGGAGCCGACAACTCAACCGTTGTGGAGCCCTTGTAAGTGGGTAATTGCTTCACCACACGGACAAAGCCGAACACCCCGCCAATCAGCGCCAAGGCGATCACCAGGAATTTACCGTTCCACAAGGCCCGGCCGTAATTCGGTTTCTCCTCGATCTTCTTCGGATTCGGAGGACCCCCGGAACCGGCATTCGGATTGAAAGGTACCGGCCGGACTAATTCGGCCGTTACAGTCCGCAATCTGCTGACCGCGGTATCTTTTTTCGGTAGCTGTTCTTCCATGATGTTCACAAAACGCGTACAAGTATTAACGAGATACTCATGACTATAGGCAGCAGCACGAGAAAGCCTTTGCTGTCGAAAGTTTGTTTGAATGATCCCTTTGACGGGACATAAAGAAGATCATTCGGCATCACGGCAAAATCGGCATCTTTCCCTTCCATGATTCTGCTGATATTCAGTGGAATCTCCGCCCGTTTGGAGGTATTCAAAACCGGTCTCAGGATGCGCGCCTTCGGCCCGTCCGCCTCCGGTTTGAGGCCCCCGGCCATGGTGACCAGTTGAGTCACCGAAAGAGATTCTTTCTCCTGCAAATCGATGCCGCCCACATGTCCCAGTGCTCCATTGACATAGATCAGCTCCGCTTTTTCCACCGTGACCACATCGAACGGTTCGAGCACAATATCTTCCGCCGGGTTCACGTTGTCCCGTAAGCTGCCCAGGCTGATGCGCACCGAAGAGCCCTTTCCATCCGGTGACGGTATGGCGTTCGGCAGGGGAATGGACCCGATTTCGCTTCGCCGCGATACTTTGATAAACCGGCTGGCAGTGGGTTGAAGACCTCCCACGGCCGATAACATTTCCACCAGAGTGCGCCGCCCCTGTAAAGGGTAAATACCGGGCCGTTGAAACGCGCCTACGAAAAATACCGGTTCGCTCCGGAACTGCGCGATGTTGATCGTCACCCGCGGCTCTTTCACATACTTCTTGAGAGCCACAATCAGATTGGATTCCAGTTGGGAAACCTTCAACCCGGAGGCGTGCACCACGCCTAGCACCGGGACATTGATGTTCCCGTCGCCATCGATCAACACCGGCTTTTCGCTGATCTCTTCCATTTCAAAAGCGCGGATCATGATCTGATCCCCGGGTCCTAAAATGTAACTGGGCCTGAGATTGTCCGCGCTCATCGACCCCTGAGGCCCGCCGGCCCGCGGCGTGGCAATTCCTTCCTGGGCGCGCAGACTAACCATCTGGCCGAAACTCATCAAGGCGACTGTACAAACAATTGCGATTCTCAAATGCTCCCCCTGTAAACTTCCTGCGCGGCCTGGCTTTTCGTTAGTGTCTTGAGATGGTGATTCATTTCGGTAAGACAACGCTCCACCCCTTCCAGCCGCTCGGAAAGCTCTTCTTTGATGGCACCGGCCAAGGGCCCCGCCGCCATTCCCGTGTGGGGTTGCATCATGGCATAAACCGCAGTTCTTGCCAGTTCCGAAAGACTCCGGGCTCCCCTTGCTTCGCGCAAGTCGCAAAGCTCGGTAAATTCCTGTTCAGAGATACGGAAATAGACCACACGTGTCCTCGATTTCAAATTCGCCATGGGTTCAGAGTAATCTCTGAAGCTAACATTCTCATTGACAACTGTCAATGAATTATTGGCTTGTTTCACATGGGGTTTATATCGGCGGATGCAGCCCAAACATTAGGAGTAAAAAAGGAGGTGGGGTATTAGCGTCGGCTACTCTGATTTCATTAGTCACTTCCCACCCATTCTCCTCTCTAGCCAGAAGCCGTGTGGGCGTTCGCAGTAGCTTCTACGGCTGTCTCAGAGCCGATGATGGAGATAATACGCGCCACTCCAATAGAACGCTGGTAATTGGCCACAAAGGCGCGGTAAGAGCGTGCACCCGCAGCCGCAATCAACTCTGGTTGTGCGCTCAGGCAATCAAGCAACTCAAGCAGGCCGCGAACGTCGCCGCATTCCACCTGCCAGCCGCAGTTATACTGCTCGATGATACGAGCTGGGGTGGATTCTTTCGGGCCGATGAATAAGATGGGCCGTCCGGCAGCCATAATCCCGTAAGTTTTGCTCGGCACCGCCGAACCCAAACATTCATTTTTCTGGGTCACCAGGCCGATGTGGCCGGAGATCAGACGCGCGTCCAGTTCCTGACGTTCACAATAGCCCTGAAACAAAGCATTTTCCAGCTTCTGTTCCCGGCAAACATTCTGAAGCCAGCCGTGCCACGAACCGCTGCCTGCGAAAACGAACCGGAAAGGCTGGGTCTGGTTTTTCCGCTTGTCCAGTTCCACCATGGCAGAGCAGATGGTTTCCGCGTCATGAGCCAGGCCGAAGTTACCGGAGTAAAGGATGGAGATAGGCCCATTGAAAACCATTGGGGCTTCCCGCCGCGCGAAGGTCGAAAACTGATTGCGGTCCGCCCAGTTTTCCGCGACGAAGATCTTATCGGCCGGAATTCCGTGAGCTAGCAGGCGGTCTCGCATACACTCGCCCAGTACAATCACACGGTCGGCATGGCGGCGCGGAAGGTCGGCAAGCCAGCCAAAGAGTTTCGCCGCGAAACTCCCGCGCTCCAAAACTCCCAGATCCACCGCCACATCCGGATAGACATCCATTTCCCAGATCACGTGCCGCGCACCGCGCAGTTTCTGAACCATCAGGCCAATCAGGGAAACCAATGGCGGCGTGGTCAGCGTCACCACCACGTCGGGAGGACTCAGGCGCAGGCTGAGCCAAAGTGCCCCACCTAGAAAGCTCAGGTAAGACCCCATGCGGCCCGCCACTTTACGGGAGAACGCGGAATTCTTTAGCCGATGAATTTTTACCTTGGGCTGGGGAGCGCTGGTGGTGCCTCCATAGCTGGCCGAACCGCAAATGACACTCACACTTTCTCCGGACGCAGCCATCTGTTCGGTCAAGTCGCTGAGCAGTTGCCCGGTGGCGGCTGTGTCCGGCCAAAAAAATTGATTGAGGAAGAGTATCTTCATTTGCCGGGGTCCTTCAGCCGGTGCACTGGTTGTTGTAACGTTCCTGGATTGCAAAGCTTCTAACCGAACTCCTAGTACAGCGTTTGATTTAGGTGAAGTTGGACGATTCCATGGAAGCGGCAACAATGCCGTACATAAACCCGCCATCGAAATGTCGGGAGGTTTCCAAAGAGCAGTACTTGGCGAAACCAAGCTTCCACCCTAATTGAAACGACAAAACGGGGTAGAAGAGCGATAGTAATATAAATTTGAAGTTGATGCAATTACACTTTGGTTTAATATGAGCTTGCCGGCCTTTTGTAAATAAAGAAACCCAGTTGGATTTCATTAGGAAGGCGCGGGACGAATCCTGCGTTGAAGGAATCTCTTCTGTCCACCACCGGCCTCGCGGCATAGTTAGAACTTCCAGCCGTTTGGCCCAAGCGTGAAGGCCAGCGTCCTTCCATCGCTGAAAGTTACACTGGTTTGACCGGGTTTCCAGGTCGCTGTCGCGTTTAACCCGGCTCCACCCACGCGCGCCGGCAGGAACACGGTCACCAGCGGCACGTTCGGATCCGCGGTGTAAGTGGCCGTGGTGGAGTACCACTGCACATTCTGGGCTTTGAATACCCAGGATCCGCCAAAATCGAGCGGTCCGGAAGCGAACACCCGTACCGGAGGGCCGTTGAAGACCGCCTGTATCTGCGTCTGTTGTCCCTGCACCAGAAACCCGGAATTCGTCGCCGTAGTCGGATAGCCGGTTTGAAACTGGCTGGTAACCAAACCCGGCTGATTGGCGGCCGGCACGATATCGTCCACCAGCACGGCCGCCTGATCGGCATAGAGCACCACAATGCGCCTCACGCGCTGAGCTTTGCCTCCGTACGCCTGCGTCGAATCGAGCACCATGGTGCGAACCCCGCCGGAGTCAAAAAGGCTATCGATGGTGGAACCGGTGATGGTAGGCCCCACGCCGTCAATCAACGGCAGACTGTGTCTATTCGCTGCGGGCTGAAAGTAACCCGGATCGAGAAAAAATTGCTCGCCACCCGCCTGCAGAACAAAACTCCCCACGTCTTTCTGAGCATGATGCGTCAGATCGCCCGACCCGCCTTTCAGAGCAACCACTAGATTCGGCTGCAGTTCAGGACCGCTACGCAAAATTCCCCAGTTCATGTTTTGCAGCACCGAGGAAGTCGGGAGACCGGGGAAGGTGGCTGGGGCCGTCGTGCTACCCCTCCACAAGAACGCGTAAGGAGCAATATCGTAGCGGCTGGCTTCATCCTCCACTTGGCTGGGGTCCGCATTCTGATGCGCCAGGTAATCGGACATCCAGAGCATCAGCGGCTGGTTCAGACGCGTACCCAGATCGGCCGTAATCGCCATTCCGTAGAGTTGAGGTTCGGAATCGTTAAACGTCGCATACCGGGCGTCGCCTCCAAATGTGGATTCCACAAACCGGTAACTCTTCAGAAGGTTCGGCTGGCTCAGCAGTGAGCGGTCGTCTCCGGTAACCGTCTTCAGCACGTGGCCAAGCTGCAGGTACCAGGTCAAGCCATAGTTCCAATACAGCGGACCTTCCACGTTCCCTCCATCGGGGGCAATGCAGCGCGTGATATAGGGCAGAATCCGCTTCACGGCATCGTTCACTACCAGGGCCGTACCCGGCGTGGAATTCTGGAGCGCCAGGGCAATCTGCGCGCCAGAGCTGTTCGATACTGAAGTCGTGTTACTGATATTGTTTCCCGAAGGCCCCAGGAACCACGCATTGTCGGCGCGCATCTGGTTGTAAACTGTGAGCGCGCGATCCAGATAGGCCAGAAAAGAAACACGCTGTTGCGGCGTTAGTTCCGGAAAAAGAGTGTCGTAAGCCGTTGCCATCAAAGACGCGTCGGTCAGCCGAAAATCCGTGAAATCGATCCTGTCGATCTCCTGCGAAATCCGATTGAATAGGGACGTTCGATAGGTAGTGTTGCCGGTCATCAGATAAGGCCAAAGGTAATCCGCCACCGCGCCTTTCGGGTTATTTGGATCGGCATCGGTGGCATTGCGCAGCAGGATCGTCCGGTAATCCGCGAATTGCGGATCGACGAATTTCTGTTGAAGAGTTGGTAACCCATTCGAGGAGTAGTGCAGGTAAGGGTGCGGAGCGTATCCAAAAATCGGAGAGCCGGCGAAGGCCGCGCCATTGCTGCCTTGCACCCGTACGGTCGCCGCCCCGGAAGGGCCTCCCGGAACCTGCACCTGCAGATGGAAGCTGTCCACCACCTGCACCACGGGGGCAGCCTGTCCTCCGATGGTCACTTGAGTGTTCGAATCGAAGCCCGCGCCTACCAGCGTGACCAGATCTCCGCCAATGGGGGAAGCCTCGCGGGGGTCCACGCGCAATACCGTGGGGCCGCTATAAGTAATTCCCACCGGCAGTTGCCATTCGAGGCCGGTCGGGTTGATCACCTTCAATTGGTAAGTGCCCGGCGGCAGCGTGGGCAGCACAATCGAAAGCTGAGTGGAGCTGATAAACGTAGTAGTCAGGTACTGATTGCCCAGCCAGACTGTCGCCCCGGGTTGGAAACCCTGACCATTGACCGTGACAGCAGCTCCGGTCTGATACAAGGTCTGGCTTACAGGAGCGGCGGAAAGAACCGTGGGAGGCAGCTCAGCACTCGGAACATAACCTCGGATATTGCTCACCACGCCCTGATAGGTATAAGAAAGCTGCGGTACATTGGCCGTCGGGTCCGTGTTCAGAGTCTGAACGATTAACGTATTGAACGCCGTGCCTGCAATGTTCGCGGGCATGGTCCAACTGCGGGTCCACCAGGGCTGCTGGCCGTCTTTGAAATCCGGACGGAAAATACTGAACACCAGAACATTGCCGGCCAGGCGCTGCATCTCCACTGTCACCTGTGTGCCGGCCAGGCGCCCATTCGGCCATGCAATACTTTCCACGTCGCCAGCCAAGGGCCAGCGGGTCAGATTCGAAAGCTCGGTATCTTTCAGGAAGAGCGGCCCTTTGCGAACGCTCGCGCCAGGGCCTGCGCCCTGAATCGCCATCACGGCGGAAATATCGTTCGGTCCCTGCTTATCGGGCGCCGCGGTGCTGAGCGCCACCAACACTCCATTGCGGACATACTCATGCAGAACGCTCACCGCAAGAGTGACGTCGAATTTCAGATCGAACGGCTGCGTCCCGATATTCCAGGTGGTGTAGCCATACCCATGACCATGGTTGTAATAGTGAAAGCCCGGTTGTTCCCCGGCCAACTGCCAGCGGAAGCTATCGCCCGGTACCTGGGAATAGAGCGTCCAGTTCTGTCCAGGCTGGCTTTGATCGAAGTACTCTCGAATAACCTGATTCGGACCGCCAGTTACAGGTGGGATGACCGGATTCTGCGCAAAAGCGACGGTGGAGGCCGACACCGTTGCAAGTAAACTGACACAGGACAACCTCATCCCCAATATATTCACCTACCTATTCTAAACCAGCCAATCGAGAAAAGACTCTTAATTAGCGGCTTTCATTAGCTTTTCAACAGGTGCGGCGAGTACTAGTACCGGTCCCTCGCGGCTTTTCGCTTCTTGTACTTACCGAGGAAGGCCTTTCTCTGCGGCAAACTTACTACAAAAGCGCCACCACCGTAACGTGCTGGGTGAAAATCGGAAACATGACAAACCGATTACAAGAAATAAAAAACCATGCCGCTGAATTCTTTGATTGTCCTTTTTAATAACTCAACTCCATACCGGTTGGGAAGCCATCGGCTTCTGCCCTTGGGCACGGCCGGAACCTGCTGCCAATCCACTGGATAGGGGATCACGGTCAGCGGATAACCCGCCGCCGCCGCGGCCCGATGGATCAGCGCAAGCGACCTTCCCATATGGAATGCCGAAGTTACCAGCAGCAGCCGGTGCCAGTTTTGCCGCATGGCCGTATCGGTAATAATACGGGCTTCGGCCGCCGTATTCCTGGCCTCGCCGGCCAGCAGAATGCGCTCCGGTGGCACGCCTCGCTCAATGGCCGCTATGCGGTTCAACTCGCCTTCTTCGGTGGTCAGAATCAAGGCGGGGGCGCGTTTGGCCTGGTAAAGAGCCATCGCTCCATCCATGCGGTTGGGCGTTTCAAAGTACATCAGGGGCCGGTTTCTCGGCAGGCCCGTTCCCGCCAAAACGACGATTGCATCCGCTTCGGGACATGTCTCCGGAGCGATCGGTGGATATGGCCACTCCAGCACTTGCACCAATCGATGCGACCCCGGCGACGTGGAAACCAGCCAGAGGCTCGCCAGGCAACAGATGAAAGCTGTCCCCAGCCAGACGCGCCACATGAAAATGCTAACCGGTTACCGCCGTAACAGGCGCGGCATGCAGGCGCGCCTTCAATGCCAGACAGTGCTTTTCGAGCAAATTCCACGACACCAGCGCCGCGGCTACCGACAGCACCGTTCCTACCAGGAACACCAGCAGCGCCTTGACTGCCGGACTTACTCCCCCGATGGCGAAAGAAAGCAGGTATCTGCTGATGGGGTAATGGAAGACGTAAATCGCATAGCTGTATTTGCCGAAGAACCGGAGAAAACCGGAGCGTGCCGGTGCAAACCACCGGCTGCCGCGCCATAGCGGTACGGCGGCAATCAGACTGGCGAACAGCAGGTCCACGCCAAAGTAACCGAAGCGCTCAATGCCGGGTTCCACATAGCCCGTTCCATGAGAGCGGACGATCCCGAAACAGAGCAAGGCGAAGCCTGTCAGAGCCGTCCACTTCACCACGAAGGAAAAGCGTGCCAGCAATCCGCGCGCCTGCAGACAAGCCACCAGAGCGCCGAAGAGTAGCGCATCGCAGCGCAGAGGAGTCAAGGCATAGACGAATTCCCGCGAAGGTAGCGGGAAATGAACCACCACGAACCGTGCCGCGGCAATCGCGATAATCAGCACCGCGCACACTTGGGTAAGCCGGCGCGCGGGCAGCTTCCAAACCACCACGGGCCACACCAGATAGAACTGTTCCTCAATGGCCAGAGACCAGAAAGATTCATCACCGGAATGCTCTTGCCCCACGCGTTCAGAAAGTTTTCAAGGTAAAGCCAGTACCACGCCTGGTGCGCGAACGAAGCCGGAACAAAAAAGAGACAGCCGAACAGGAAGGTATAGTAGAGCGGGAAAATTCGCAGCACCCGGTTGGTGTAGAACGTCTGGAAATAATGAGGCTCGGCCCGTGACTTCAACAGGATGGAAGTAATTAAGTAGCCAGAGAGAACGAAAAACAAATCCACTCCCGCCCAGCCAAAACTCACCGCGGAGAAAAGCGGGTCCCGCAGACCGGGCACCAGGGTGAAATGAACCATCAGAACCAGGAGTATGGCCACACCCCGGATACCATCTAACTCGGGAATTCGCACGGATTCGGAGTTGTGATTTTACCGCAGTGCGTACCTGTGTATGCCGCTCCAGTTCTTGCATCGATACTAGCGCGCGGCGCAAGAAAAACCGCGGCCCCCTTGTAAGGAGCCGCGGATCTCTTGTTTCCCGAACCCTTTTTTAGCGGGGTCCCGGAGTTTGTGCGATCACCATGTTACCGGCGAAATCGTAGTAACGAATCTGCGCGGTAACCAGCCCGCTCAGGTTCAACGAACAGGTGTTTTGACCCGCCCATTGGCCCGATTCGCAATAAGTGGTGCTCAGCGTCGCCTGCGCCGGAGACGGAGCGAAATAAACGCGCATCTTGACCGGGTAAGACGGATAGATCGTGCTGGGGGAACCTTGATACGAATAATTGGCTCCGGTTGTGGAGTCCGTTACCGTGATGGAGGTGTTCTGGCTGCGCGAGGTCAGAATCATCCCTTCGATCTGTTGAAGCTGAGCGGCCGATATCTGCAGAGGATGCGGATAGATCGGCATATCGCCAATCTGCTGGCCGATAAGGAAGTTGTTGTAGTTGGTGGTCCAGCAGGTGCCCTGGCAATTCGCTAGATAGACACCCATGCCGCCATTCGGATAGACATAGCGCCAACTCGGCGGGGAGAATTTGGCCACCTGTGAATTCTTCGGGTCCGCGAACGGCAAGGTCGCTCCCATGGTCGGGAGGGAAGACTGTTCGGGAATAAAGATGGAATCCGGGAACGCCGTCTGCAATTGGCGGAACACGTCCGGTTGCAGCGGCGCGCCTCCATGCCACACAGCCGTATCGACATAGTACAAGGTGGTTCCCCAACGCGCATGAGCGTAGGCAACCTTGGACATCAGCAGCGCCGTAACTTTATCCGGCTGCGTCGACTGATAAAAGGTCTGACCGCCATTGCCCTGCGGAATCAATGACCAGTTCACGCCGGCCGGATCGTAGCAGGCATAAAAGCGCTGATTGAAAAGATTGTCGACCTTGATGTAGTAATCTTTGAAATCGTTAATGGGATCATATTGGCAGGTGGACGGCAGTTGCGTGCCCCACTGCAATTGCTGCCGTCGCAAAGTAATACCCACTTTGTATCCGGCGGATTTGAACAGCGCGAACAATTGGTCGGCTGTCGCATCCATTTCCGGCGCGTAACCCTGGGAAAGAATTCGCGGGTCGCCCACATAGGTGGTGGCCTGAATGAACTCCTGGCCTTCCAGATCCCAAACCAGCAGACCCTGCGGCTTTACGGGACGGGCATTCATTTGCGTAATGATGTTCTGGGCCTGCGCCAGCACCTGAGTTGTAAAGTTGGGAACATTGGAAACATCCAGATTCGGCTGCTGCAAATAGCCTCTGGGGTTGATCGCACTGCGCTTGCTGTAATCGGCCATGAACCACGCCATAATCGGGCGGCGGTCCGGCCAGTTCACCAGTGAAGGATAGGAGTTACGGAAAGCCGTATAAGCTTCCGGCGCCAGATCGATAGGTGCAAGAGCCGTATTGGCGGTGAACCGTAATGAGAAGGACGCGGTCTTTGTCTGGCCCGGAGCGATGTTGAGAAAAGCGGGCTGGTTCTTGCATAGGTTGGTCCAGCCGCAGGTTACGTTCATCGTCACATCCGAAGCCGGTGCATCGTTCCACAGTGCCCATTGGCCGGCGCCAAAATTCACATAGGCGATCGGGTTCAACCCATCGAGAGGAAGAACGCGCGATGTTGTCAGGTCGTACTGCGACATTTTCACGCCCATAATGCTGAGCAGTGCAGTCGTGATGGTGTCCGTTGTGCTGTTATTGGTGATCTGAATGGCGGCGTGCATCGTGCTGGCGTCGGGACTGTTGAAATCGACATGAACCGTAACCGGCGCTGTCCCATTCGGGCAAGTCTTGGTAACGCTGACGGCATCGAACACAGTCGCGCACTGAGGAGCCGTGCGAATAGCGCTGGCGCCTGGAGCAACACTGGTAATGAAGCTGACCAGACCCTCACCGTACAGATAGTTATAGTCCACGCCGTTCCACAGCATGCTCTGCAACCCGTTGGCCTGCGTGGTAAATGTCAAACCCTGCGCATGCAAACGGACCAGGGCCGTACCCAACCTCCGCGCATTAGCAACGGAAGTGGCCGTGACGGTCACGTTCGTATCCACCGCAACTGCCGGGGCCGTGTAAACACCCGTTGTCGAGATGCTGCCAACTGCGGGTGAGACCGACCACTTCACCGCTTTGTTTGTCGTGCTGGAAACTGTTGCCGTAAGGGTTTGCGTTCCCACGCCGCTCAAGTCCATAATCGCGGGTTGCACGGAAACGGTGATGTTGGGGAAAACGTTGATGGAAGCCGTCGCCTGCTGAGTCGCATCAAGCGCGTCAGTCGCGGTCAGATGTACTAATTGGTTCTGCATCAGGCCCGGAGGAGGTGTATAAACAGCTTGCGACGAAGTTGTCGATATTGATCCCACGTTGGGCGAAAGTGCCCAGGTTACGCCTTGCGCACCCCCTCCCGTTACGTTAAAAACCGGGGTATTGCTGGCTGTTGAAACCACTGTGGGACTGATCGAAAGCGCTGCATGAGCGGAGGTCGCGGTTACACAAAATAGAAGAAGATGTGCGGCTTTATATTTCATTCTCGGAGTTGAATTCCTTTTTAGAATACGTGCCAAACATTCTTACCTAAGGCCGGTACTACTAGTACCATATGGTTTTCCTTTGTTTGATACGGAAAACTAGCCATTTACTTTAGATAGGAACTGTATTAAAGGTGTCCAACTCAATTGAAATATCTCTACCGCATTATGCAGTGGCTGAATACGGATAAACTACTGCCTCTACTTCGCTCTGCACGCTCTCCTCTTCCGGCAAAGGTTCCACCGCCAACATACTGGAAAGATAATGAATGTCGGGTTGCCCCAGTTGTTGGAGCGCCCAGAATTGCCTGTACAAAGGGCAATCGCGCATCAATTCATCGTGGCTTCCAAACGCAATACACCGGCCATGATCGATCACAATCAGCCGGTCGGCATTTCTTAAGGTGGAAAGGCGGTGGGCCACAATGAAACACGTTCTGCCTTCCATTAACGTATTGATCGACCGCTGTACCTGAGCTTCCGCAATGGAATCCAGGCTTGCCGTGGCTTCGTCCAGTAAGAGAAGCCGTGAGTTCCTCAGCAGGGCCCGCGCCACATTCACCCGTTGCGCCTGTCCACGCGACAACTCCCGGCCGCCGGTTCCCACCGGTGTTTCATAGCCCTTTGGAAGCTGCATGATTTCTTCGTGAATGGAAGCGGCAATCCCCGCGTGTTCCACTTCTTCATCCGTCGCCTCCGGCCGTGAGCAGCGAATGTTCTCGCGCACGGTTGTGGCAAACAGGAACGGCTCCTGCGCCACGATAGCGGTATGGCGATACACGTCGGCCAAACGGTAATCGCGTATATCCACGCCATCAAAGGTGACTCGCCCCGCGGTGGGATCGTAAAAACGGACAATCAAATTCAAGAGGGTCGATTTACCGGCCCCCGAAGGACCCACAATCCCAATCGTCTCTCCCGCGTGAATCTCAAAGTTCAAATCCTTGAGCACCGTCGGACCGGCATCGTCATAGCCGAAACTGACATTTTCAAATCGGATCGTATTCGGAGCTTTCGGTAGAGGGCGCGCATCGGGCCGGTCGAACAGATCCGGTTTCGTCTCAAGCAACTCTTGAATACGCTCATGTGAAGCCTGATAACTGTGAATGTCCGAGAAGGCGCCGTATATTTCGTACAACGGCCCGAATAACTGGCGGGTGGCAAACACGAATGCCACCATCACTTCCCAAACCATCTGCCCTTTACTTACCTGATAGCCGCCCGCCGCAATCACCACCACCAGACTGAGGCCGCCCACTGCTTCCAAAATCACCTGGACCTGCGCGCGCACCTTGGCCACATCCATCACGCACTTAAAGAAAAAGGTGCCCTTTTCAACGCTGAGCCGCGCCTCGGTCTCTTCCGCTCCATAAGCTTTTATGATGCGAATACCAGAAATGATTTGCAGCACAATATCGAACAGCGCAAAGCCGGTGCTTCGCAGTAAACGCGAACTCATTCGCAGCCGTTTTGCCGACCACGCAAGTAGCGGAATGGCGATCACAGGCAGCAGCACCAATGCAAAGAAAGACAACAGCGGGCTCAGCCAGATGACCGTCGCCGCCAGCGATACTGCCAGTAGCGCGCCACGGATGATGGTGGCGTAGGCGTTCGCGGTCTGGCGTAAATTGACCACATCCGTACGGATGGTCTGCACCAGATCGCCTTTACTCTGCTTATTGAAAAAATTGAGAGAAAGTCCCAGCAGGTGCCGGATAATCTTTTCCATTACCCCCAATTCCAGAATCTCCGCCGCCCGCTGCTGTGTAATGCGGTTGTCGTATCCCAGCAAGGCTCCCAGCAGGTTCACCAGGATGAGAGAAATGGCCATCACCGGGAACACTGACGAGTGTCCAAAATGCGCCGCCACGAACTTCGGTACCGTACCATCCGAGTGCCGGCTTACCGACAAAAATTGCTGAATCATCAGCACCAGCAGCACCTGTGAAAGTGCTCGTCCGATGGAGGTGACAAAGTAACGTGTCAGCAACCATCGCTTGCCGTCAAACAGTTCCGCTGCATATTGGGGAATCAAAGCAGGTGGCGCCTTTCCTGTATAGGGGATTGAAAATGTGTCACGAAGGAGATTGCCCGCATTTCTTCTTTTCTTTCAATGTGATTTGAC
>Ga0123336_10000732_pt1 | contig 31920 bp, 25 predicted proteins | sample SSSSmetaG_FD_96466 | JGI IMG/M metagenome (GOLD analysis project Ga0123336, IMG submission 96466) | Glacier valley bacterial and archeal communities from Borup Fiord, Nunavut, Canada, to study Microbial Dark Matter (Phase II) - ​SSSS metaG | ecosystem: Environmental > Aquatic > Freshwater > Ice...
CGGTTGATCGCGATGCCAGGGGCGATCTCGACGAACAGCGACGCATGACCGGGCAGCGGCAGAAAGCCGCGCGCGGTCTTGCCAATGAAGCTGGCGAGCTGCGGTTGCAGCGCGTCGATGAAAGAGTACGTTCGCAGCGTGATAGCCATCAGCTCGGTCCGCTCGACATGAAGTGGCGGCACCGTAGCACGCGTGGTTTTCGCCAGGCAACTGAAGCTTGAGCGAGTTTTGAAGACCGACGCGGAGGGAAAGAAGCCGAGCGGCTGGCTGATGGCTTGGCTGCCAGCGACGGTGATGGTGCTGGCGATCGCCTGGCAGTATCGCGCCGGGCTCGTCGGGCGGGTGTATTGGTTCGAGGACATCTCGGCTTATTTCGAGCCGCACTGGACGGCGGCGGCGCGGCAGATGCGGGCCGGCTATCTGGGATCGTGGGATCTCGGGGCCTGGAGCGGGTTTCCTCTCGTCGGAGATCCGCAGATTGGCGTGCTGTATCCATTGCAATGGCTGTGGCTGCTGGTGCATCCGCTCAAGCTCTATGCCTGGCTGGCGCTGGTACATCCGCTGATTGGCGCGGCGGGGATGTATCGGCTGGCGCGCCTCAGGGGACGGAGCGCCGCCGCGGCTGCCGTCGCGGGGCTGACGCTCGGCCTTGGGGCCTTCATGGTACTCGAGGTGCGACACGCCATGTTTCTGGCGACGACGGCCTGGCTGCCGTGGGTGCTGGTGGCGGTCGAGACCGTGGCGTCGGTGGCGGCTGGCGACGAGAAGCGCAAGGTGGTGCTGGCCGCGGTGGCCGGCGGGGGTGCGGCGTTGGCGCTGGCCATCTTGGGTGGCGGTTGGTCGATGCTGTTGTATGCCGGCTGGGTGATCGGGCTTTATGCCGTCACCGTCGAGAATCGGCGCCGGCCCTTGTGGGGCTTGGCCGGCATCGGCGTCGTGGGCGTGGGTTTGGCGGCGGCGCAGATCCTGCCGGCCCTGTCGCACCTCAGCCTCTCGCCGCGCGGGATTGGCGTCGAGTATGGCTTTGCCTCGAGCTTTGCCTGGCCGTCGTGGAGCTATCTGGCGACGGTGGTTTTGCCGACGGCGTTTGGCGACGAGGCGCGGGGAACGTATAGCGGCGCCTCCAACCAGTGGGAGCTGTGTGGCTACGGCGTGGGTCTGATCGCGTCGCTGCTGGCGCTGGCCTCGCTTGGCGAGCGGCGCGGGCGGACCCAGCGGTTGGCCATGTTTGGCCTGCTTGTCGTCGCTGCCGAGCTGGCGCGGGGCGCGGACGGCTTTCTGCATCCGCTGCTCTTCAAGATCATGCCGGTGGCGATTCGGTGTCCGGCACGCGCACTCTATGTATGGGTGCTGGCCGCGCCGATTCTGGCCGCCGACGGGCTGGATGCGGTCGTAGAGCGTCTGCCGCGCAAATCGCTGCCGGCGATCTTGGTCGTGCTGGTCGCAGCCGAGCTCTTGTTCACCTGGCGCAGCGACAACCCGTCGATGGCTTTCCACGACACCCGCACGCGTCCGACGGTGGCGACCCAGCTACGCGGCAATCCCGGTCGCGCCACCAACGACGTGCATCTCGCGCATCGCCTGCACAACAGTGGGCTCGCCTGGGGCACCGAGTCCGCCGGCGGCTACAGCTCGTTGCCCATCTGGCGCTATCTGCATTTCTTGTGGATCGCCAACCACGGCGCACCCTACCCACATGCGCATCTGGCCGACGACCTGACTGCGCAGGGCCTGTGGCGCTTCGATTCGCCGCTGGTGGACCTGTTGTCGATCACCTGGCTCATCGCCCCGGCGGATCGGCCACCGTCGGGCACCGGGTGGGTCAAGGTGTCTTCGGGCGGCGACGGCATCGATTTGTGGCGCAACGACGAAGCCTTGCCACGCGTCTTCGTGGTGCATCAGCAACGGGTCGTCAGCGACGAGGATGGGCAGGCGCGGGCGATTGCGTCGGCGACGTTTGCGCCGTCGCGTGAGGTGGTGGTCGACCATGCCGTCGACGGGGTGGCCCAGGTGGCGGATGCCGTGCCCGGCCGGCGCGCGACGGGCGTGTATGCGCTCGATCGCGAGAGTGCGCTGTCGCTGGCCATCGGCGTGCAGCTCCGCGTGCCGGGCGTCATGGTGACGAGTGAGCCGTGGTCGCCGTGGTGGCGTGTCACCGTCGACGGCAAACCCGCCGAGGCCCTGCGGGTCGACTATGCGCTGCGTGGGGTGGCGGTGCCGGCTGGCGTGCACACGGTCGCCTGGACGTACGAGGACGATCCGCTGTTTTACGGCGTGTCCATCACCGTCACCACGACGCTGGCGCTACTGGTCGCAGGCATTGCCTGGGGGCGTCGTGGCCGCCGTCGCCGGACATGATACAGTGCGGCCGGATGCGGATTCCTTGGTTGGCAGCGACGGCAATAGGGCTGATGGCGTGCGGATCGGCCCCGGTCGCACGGCCGACAGCGCGGCCGGCTGTCGACGCTGCGGCCGTCAAATCGACGCTGCAACGGCTGTGGACCGACGAGCTGTCGGCGCTGGAGCGCGGCGACCTCGAAGCGTTTGGCGCGCGGGTGTTGCCAGGCGCATTTGCCGTCGGTGTCGAGAACAAAGATCTGGCGTCGTCGCGTGCCGAGTGGCTGCATCAGCTGGCCCCGATCTGGAAAAAAGGCCGCTACGCCCTGCGCTCGACGAGCCCGGTGATCGGCGTGACGTCCGATGGGCGCGCGGCCTGGCTGAGCGATCTCGTGGACGTGACGGGCGGCCCGCAAAAAGGTGCGCTCGGCATCCGGGTCACGCAGGTCTTTGCCGAGGCGGACGGGCAGTGGTGGGTGGCGGCATCTTGTTGGTCGTTGGGCGTGGCCCAGGCCGAGCGGTCGCGCTACAAAGAGAGACCGCTCGTGGGTGCGAGCGCGTCGGGGGCTACGGCGGTGGTGGCGGTCTACGAACGGGGGCTGGTGTCGGCCGATGAGTTTTTGGGCTCCTTGTCGGCGCGCCCCGATGCGGTTTTTTTCGGGCTGGGCCCAGATGAACGTATCGATGGTGGACCTTCGATCAAAGACGTCCTCGGGGAACAGTTGAAGACGCTGGGCGTACACTACCGGCGCCTCGGTGAGCTGCATGCCGACGTGACGCCGAACGGACGCGTCGGCTGGGTGGCCGGCCAGGTGGAGGTCACCTTGCCGTCGAAGATCCGGGTGCCCGCAAGGGCGCTGTTTGCCTACGAAAACGAGGGTGGACTGTGGCGGCAGGTCGAAGGCCACTTGTCCTTGCCCGTCGACGGAGTGTTGCGACCATGAAAGGCATCAACCTCATCGCGCTGGCGGTCCCGTTCTTCTTCATCTTGATCGCCATCGAGCTGTGGATCGCGCGGCGTCGGGGTCTGTTGGTGTATCGCGTGGGCGACGCCATCAACGATCTGTCGTGTGGCATCACGCAGCAAGTGCTGGTGCTGTTCTCGACGGTGTTCATCCTCTCGATCTACAGCGCCGTCTACGCTCACCGGGTGGTGACCTGGACGTCGCCGGTGTGGCCGTGGGTGATTGCCTTCGTCGGTGTCGACTTCTTGTACTACTGGTGGCATCGGCTGTCGCACGAGGTCAACGTCCTGTGGGCCGCGCACATCGTTCATCATCAGAGTGAGGACTACAATCTCGCTGTGGCGCTGCGTCAGGCGGTGCTGACCAGCTGGACCATCGTGCCGTTTTATCTGCCGCTGGCGCTGCTCGGGGTGCCGCCGCTGGTCTACGTGGTGATGCTCTCCGCGTCGACGCTGTACCAGTTCTGGATCCATACCCAGCTGGTGCATCGGCTGCCAGGGTGGGTCGAGCTGTGGCTCAACGCACCGACGCACCATCGGGTCCACCACGCCATCAACCCGCAATATCTCGACAAGAATTACGGCGCCATCTTGATCGTCTGGGACCGCCTGTTTGGCACCTACGCCGAGGAGGAAGAGACGCCGGTGTACGGCATCACCAAGCCGCTCGCCAGCTACAATCCGGCGTGGGCCCAGGTGCACTACTGGGTGGAGATGGCGTCGATGATGTGGCGGGCGCCGCGCTGGCGCGACAAGGCGCAGGTGTTGTGGCGCGGGCCGGCCTGGGCCCCGGTGGGCCTCGAAAAGGCGCTGCCGGCGGAAGTGCGGCCGGACACGACCGCGAAGTATGACCCAACGTTGCGGACGTCGCGGTTGGTGGCGATCGTGGTGTTCGCGGTGCTGGTGGCGTTGGCGTTTTCGCTGATGTTGCTGTCGACCAAGTTGCCGTCGCTGGTGCTGGGCGTTGGCGCGGTCGTGGTGCTGCTGGGGCTGCAGATCATGGGCTTTGTGGTGAGTGGGCCATCCCGGCCGGTTGCTGAGACGGAATAGTATTTTTCGGCTGCGCGACGGGCCGACACAGCGTTATTCTCGGGAGATGAGCGAACAAGAGCCGATCGTCTTGTCCGAGCTGTTCCCTGTGTCCCCCGACGAGATCTATGCGGCGTGGCTCGACTCCGAGTCGCACGGCGCGATGATTGGATCGGGGGCGACGATTTCCGGGCGCCATGAGGGTGCGGAGTTCACGGCCTGGGACGGGTATATCTCGGGACGGTTCTTGAAGCTGGAGCCGGGACAGCGGCTGACCATGAGCTGGCGATCCGAGGATTATCCGCCCGAGGCGGCCGATTCTACCGTCGAGGTGACGCTGGAATCGGTGGCCGAGGGGACCCGGATGACGCTCAAGCAAGAGGTGATTCCGCCGGGTCAGCGGGAAGACTATGTCGACGGCTGGCGCGAGTTCTATCTGGAGCCCATGCTGCGTTATTTCTCGGGGTCGGGCGACGCCACGCGTGGGGCGGAGACTGCGCCGGAGAATGGCGCCAGCGACGATGGCAACGATGAAGGCGCGGCGGAGTGGATGCCGGTGCGCGTGGTCGAGGCGACCGAGGCGGAGAGCGCCGACAGCGACGGGTCAGCGACGGTGACGCCGATCACGTTGGTGCCTTCGACGTCGTCGGTGACGCTGGTCGAGGTGGTGGAGGTCGAGGATCCGGACGCCGAGTGGGTGGCGGTGCAGCATATTGCGCCGGCGACGGCGATTGCGAAGAAGCCGCCCGTCAAGAAGCCCGCCGCCAAGAACTTCGCGAAGCCGGCTGCCAAGAAATCCGCGCCGAAAAAGCCGGCGGCCAAAAAGGCTACGGCCAAGAAGCCAGCGACGGTGAAGGCAGCGAAAAAGCCGGCCGGGAAGAAGGTTGTGGCCCACAAGCCGGCTACCAAAAAAGCCGCTGCCAAGAAGCCGCCTGCCAAAAAAGCGGCGCCCGAAAAGCCGCCTGCCAAAAAAGCGGCCAAGAAAGCCGGCAAGAAGCCAGCGACGGGGAAGGCGGCCAAGAAAGCCGCCCCCAAAAAGCCGGCCGCCAAGCCCAAGAAGAAAGGGTCGAAAAAGTGACCCAGGCCTCGAGGTAAACCGGAACCATGCGCCTCTCGATCTTTCTCGTCTGCACGGGCCTTCTCGCCGGCTGTGGCCCAGAGCCACCATCGATCCGCGACCTCAAGTACAGCCCCAACGCTGCGCTCGTCGGGATGCAGACGACGATTTCCGGCAGCATCGCTTACACCGACAACAACAACGACATCAGCCAGAGCGTCGTCGAGCTCTACGCGCCCAACGGCTCGCTCATCAGCATGACGCCACCGACGCCGATCATGAACGTCGGCATGGGCGTCGTCGGCACGGTCAGCTTCGATATCACCATGTGGACGCCGGATACGGTCGGCATCCATCATTTCCAGATATATATCAACGACCTCACCGGCGCGCAGTCCAACAAGCTGCAGGGCGTGATCCGAGTGAATTAACCCGGAATTCAAGTACACTCCGGGCATGAACGTCTTTCGCGCCGCGTGTGTGTTGGCTTTGGCGCTTGCAGGTTGTGGTCGCTCCAGCATCGACAAGTTCGACGATGGATGTCCTCCGGGACAACACTGCGTACTGCCTGATCTGGCCGATGCCGGCCGCGATGGCGGCGACGGTGGGCATGACGGTGGCGATGATTTTGGCGACGGCGGCCGCGATGGTGGCGACGGTGGTCGTGATGGTGGCCGTGACGGCGGCGACGGCGGTCGCGACGGCGGCGACGGCGGCCGTGACGGTGGCCGTGACGGCGGCGATGGTGGCCGTGACTTTGGCGACGGTGGCCACGACGCCTTCGTGCCGACGGAAATCTGCGACAACGGCGTCGACGACGACGGCAACGGCTTCATCGACTGCGCCGACCCGGTCTGCTTCGGCAACAAAGCCTGCGTCGTGCCCGGCCGAGAAATCTGCAACAACGGCATCGACGACAACGACAACAAGCTCATCGACTGCGCCGACCCCGAGTGCATGGGCTCGCCGGCCTGCAAGCCGCAGCCTGGCCCGGAGATCTGCGACAACAGCGTCGACGACAACGGCGACGGCCTCGTCGACTGCGCCGACCCACAGTGCGTCACCTTCCCGGCCTGCATCGTCGCTGTCTGCTCGCCGGAGATCGACTTCGGCACCGTCCCCGATCACGACGGCGACGTCACCCGCACCATGAACACCGTCGGTGCCACACGCAGCTTCACCACCTGCGCCGTGCCTGGCGGCAAAGCGCGCGTGGGCACCTTCAAGCTGACCTCGACCACCGACGTCCGCGTCGACTTCACCCAGGCCACGGGCGGCGCGCATGTCGTCGCGCTGTTCCGCGCTGGCACCAACCAGGCCTGCGATCAGAACGGGCTCGGCTGCTGGAATGTCGGCCAAGCAGCGACGGGAAATCGCACCTTCCCCGCACTCTCTGCTGGCACCTACTACCTCATCGTCCAGTCCTATCCCGGCACGCAAGCCTCGACGACCGTGCGACTTACCACCGCCAAGACGACCATGCCCGAGATCTGCAACAACGGCGTCGACGACGACGGCAACGGCCTCATCGACTGCCAGGACCTGGCCTGCAAGACGGCCGCGAACTGCATCGCCAAACAGTGCAACCCCGACATCAACGTCGGCACGCTCATCGTCGACGGGCCGGCCAAGACTGCCACTGCGGTCACCACCACGTCGTCGAACCGCTATCACCCGACCTGCGCCGGCACCTCGACGGGCAAAGACGTCACCGTGGCCTTCACGCTGCCCGAAACGGCCGGCATCCTCGTCGAGTGGACGCAGACCGGCGACCATGTCTTCGGCCTCTTCACTTTCCCGGCGCCGGGCCAGGCCTGCGACGCCATCCAGACCTCGTGCTTCAACCCCGGCGGCGGCAGCGGCGGCTCGGTCGCCTTCGCGGCCCGACCGGGCGGCAAATATGTCTTCATCTTCAAGGCGTCCAAAGCGGGCCAGGAAGGCACGCTCAACCTGCGCATCTCGGCCTTCAAAAATCGGCAGCAGGAAATCTGCAACAACAACATCGACGACGACGGCAACGGCCTCATCGACTGCCTCGATCCGGCCTGCTTCGGCGTGCTCGGCTGCACGGCGCCTTTGTGCGTTCCCGACTTTGATCTCGGCGACTTCGACTGGGGCACCAACAACAGCGTCACCATCGACACGCGGGGCGCGCAGAACCTCTACAAGACGACTTGTAGCAAAGGCTCCGGCAAGGAACGCGTGGTGCGGGTCAATCTGCTGAAGCCGATGGCGCTCGGATTCTCGTGCACCGATACGGGCTCACATGTGTTGCAGCTGTCGCAACAGATCCAGCCGCTCGATCCGTGCGACGCCAACAACTTCAACTGCGCCGACCCCAACATCTTGCCGTTCGGGTGCAACTTCGCCATGCCGAATCTCCAACCCGGTCGCTACAACGTGATCGTCGACGCCTTCCAGCAAGGCACTGAGGGCGTGGTCGACCTCACCTTGAGCGGCATCCAGGAGCGCATCCTCGAGATCTGCAACAACGGCATCGACGACGACATGGACGGCTTCACCGACTGCAACGACAAGAAATGCGTCACGTCGCCGCTGTGCACCAAGTTCGCCTGCCGCGCCGATCAGAAGATCGGGCTCATGCCGCTCGACGGCTCGGTCAAGTCGGTGGTGGTGCAGACCACTGGCGCTGGCGACGATCAGAAGGCGACTTCGTGCGTCACCACCGCCGGTGGGCAAGACGCGGTCATCGACTTCGAGCTGCCCGCCAAGGCCGACCTCACCCTCGAGTGGGCGCAGGTCGGCACGCACGCCTTTGCGCTCTACACCAACGACAACGATCTGTTCGCCTGCGACGCCGGCACCCAAGTGAGCTGCACCGGGTCGACTACAGCGACGGGAACCGCGCAGCTGCTCAAGGTCCCGGCCGGCAAATACCACCTGGTCGTCGACGCCATGAAGCCGGGCTCGGAGGGCGGCGTGGTCGTGCAGCTGAGCGGAGCGATCAGCCCGTAAGAGACACTTTTGGGACATCCGCGCTTTTGCCAAGTCGCTATCATGGGATGGTGGCGAATCATCTGATCTGGCTCTTTCTCGTCGCTGCTGGCTGCCAGGGTACCGGCGCCGGGAACGATATGGGCGTCGACATGTCCGATATGGCTACGCCCGATATCTCCCGATATCGAGACGGACGCTGGCCGGCACCGACTTCCACATTCACTCTGCCGACGGCAAAGCCGCTTTATTATCCCGACTTACAAGCCTCGTTTCCCACTGTGGCTTGGGACACGATCGACCGGCTCTATATCCCGGCCGGAAAATATGGGCCGGTGCTGCTGGGCAATTTGCCGACGCGGACGGCCCAAAAGCCGCTCATCATCACCAACCTCGGCGGCCAGGTGGCCATCGACTCCGCCGACGGCACGGCGCGCCTCGAGCTCTATGGCGGCGCCAACTGGATCCTGACCGCGCGCCCAGATGCCGCGTCCCAGGTCGGTGACCCGGGGTTTCCCGGTCACTGGAATGCCGACTACGCGCATAGTCACCGTCGCTACGGCATCGAGATCCATCAGAGCTTCGTGGCCTACAACGGCATCAAAGTGTCCGGCGCCACCGACTTCGAGCTCGAGTTCATGGAGGTCTGGGAAACCGGGTTTGCCGGCCTGCTCATCAAGACCGATCACATGCCCGACGCCACCATGCGCAACGTCTCCATTCACGACATGTACCTGCACGATACCGGTGCGGAGGGCATGTATATCGGCAATACGTCCTATAATCCGGATAACGAGCATCGATTCGAAAACCTCAAGATTTTCAACAATCGCGTGCTACGCACCGGCGCCGAAACGATTCAGGTTTCGCATATCAGCGACGGCAGCGAAGTATCGAATAACGTATGTCTTGGCGGCGCCATGGAATGGAAAGATCCGTTCATGGCGCTCTATCAAGACGGCAATCTTCAGGTGGCGGCGCGTACCGGAATCATTCGCATTCACCACAATCTGTTCTCGGGTGCCGGCAGTCACTTGTTCACCCTGCGCGCGTTTGCCGGACACGGCGACGTGCTGTCGGCGAACGATCGGCTGGAGCTGACCGACAATTATTTCTCGCACGGCCGTGGCAACAATATCTCGTATCTGTTCAATGAGCCGACCAACGCCATGACCGGCGTGCATATCGAGCGCAATCAGCTCACGGCGCTGGGCTTCGAGGCAAACGAGATCGATGCCACGGTGCAGAAGAGCACGTTCTTGATCGAGACCAAATTCATGCCCAACCCGCTGTTTCTCATCGACAATCTATTCGACGACAGCCGCGAGCTGGCCAGTTTTCCGTCGAATCTGGAAGGTAATACCGGCAATACCCGCATGCCGGTGGCACAACCGGTCTTCGTCAATTCTGGATTTCCGGCCGATTTTGATTTTGAACGGCTCGAGCGCTGGAGCGATTGCAGTCAGAACTACAACAACGCCCCCATCGCCTATGTCGCCGACGACTATGTCACCTTTGGCAGCACCATCTATCGGCAGACCCAGGCGACGCCGCCGGCATATGACTGTTCCAAACCGTATTGGGAGCCATGTGTCGGCTTCAAGGTGGGTGGCGCGCCGGTGGTCTATGCCGTCGGTGACATCGTCGATACCGGGCTCGACGTGCACTATCAGGTCACGGCACCGCCGGCAGCGTATCAGTGCGCGAACAGCACCGAGGTCTATGCCAATCCCCAGCCGCGCGAAGACCCGACGCACTGGAAACGCATCGTCTTCAACGCCAATCCGTCCGAGGATCCGGCACGATGGACCGAGGTCGGCTTTCCGACCGACGACGTGCGACTCACCTCGACGTCGCCACACCAAGGCCTCGGTCTCGTCGACGTCGGGCCTTAGCCGTCAAACGTAATGCGCGGCGATTCGGTAGAGGCCTCTTCGCGGCATCCGCTGCCAGCCGGACCAGGCTGCTCCGGCTAGCGTGCCGTCGGTGAGCCAATCGGTGAGCCATTCTCCGACGTGACTGAGGTCGTGGGGCCGGAGGCCGCAGCCGAGGTCGCGGGCCCAGCGACCGTTTTCGTGCTCGTGGACGCCCATGGCGGGGGCCAGAAGGAGCGGTAGGCCGAGGGCACCAAAGAACGTCATCTCGCTCGGCTTGGTCCACAAGATGTCGGTGTCGGCGAGACGGGCGTGAAAGCGGCGGAAGTAGTGATCGTAGACTGGCTCGAACAACACCTCGACGTCGTCGGGTCCGAGCCCGGCGGCAGCGATGGCGGCGGTCAAGAGCACGGCCACTTCGGGACGGGCGCCCGCGACCAAGGTCAGGCTGAGACGTCTTTCGCGCAACAGCGGCGCCAGGGACGGCAAGAAGATCGACGCTAGCTCGGCCTGGGCGCCGGCGCCGCCGATGGCATAGGTGAGGCGTGGCGGCGTCGTCGGTGCTGGCAAGGGGCCCAGATCACGCTCCAGCTCCTCACCGCAGCGACGACGAAAGACGCCCGACGGATCGAGCCGCACGAGGCGCGCCGCCAGATTGCGACGGGCGACGGGCAGCTCTGGCCCACCAAGAAGCTCTCCCGGCAGTGGAAAGCCGGTCAGCTCTATCTGATTTTCGCCGACGCCGTAAGACTGCAGCCTGCGTACGGCACGGGCCGACGGCGCGAAATAGCGGATGCGTTGCGCTGTCGAGCGCGGCGGCACCCAGACCCGATTGATGTCCGAATCGGTGACCACACAGCTCACTTGCTCGACGCCGCTGAGCGCCGACAAGACGGCCGGCGTGTAGAACGTGGTCAACAGCGGCTTGCCGCTGCGGCGCAGCTCTGCGACGAGCTCGGCGCCAAGCCCGCGACTGGCCAGCCACGACAAGAGGCGCACCGGCGTGGTGGGTGCCGACAGATCGCGGCGCGGATAGAGCGGCGGAATATGGGTGAGCTCGTTGAGGGCCCAGCGCAGCGGCTCACCGACGAGCGGCAGCGTCGACAAGCGGGCCCAGCCTTCGTAGTAACGACGGGTCCAGCGCCACAACGATTGCTCGCGTGGGCCGGCGGTGGGGGGACGATCAGCGTGGAGAACTTCGATGCCCAGCTCGTCACCGAGAGGGATGGCCGCCCGAAGGTGGCCATATCCCATCTCGATGGCGACGAGCAGAGGCTTCGTCAATTGTTGTCGGAACCCTGAGAGGGTTCCGAACCTCCAACGCTCCTCGTGGGCACAGCCCACGCTCCGCTGCGGAAAGAGCGGTGGGTTCTGGGGACCATTACGGCAGGGCGACCCACTTGATGGACGGCTGGATGCTGTCGTCGGTCCAGTCGAAGTTGGTGCCGGTGCCGGTCACGGACTTGACCAGCGTCGGGGTTTGGTCGGCTGTGGTCACGTTGGCGATGGTGTAGACATCGTATGTGGCGTTGGTGTAGTTGCCCGTGAGAGCGAGCTGCTTGGAGTCCGGAGACCAGGCGAGCTGACGGACCTCTTTGGTGACGGTGGCGTTGTGGGCGACGCGGAGTGGGTTGCCACCAGCGGCAGCGACGACATAGGCCTCGCTCTGGTTGTTGGTGCCGTAGTCGGCGACAAAGGCGATCTTGGTGCCGTCGGGGCTCCAGTTGAGCGGCGCGAAGAAGTTGTTGGTGCCCGTGTTGGCGGCGGGGACGAACGGCGTGGCGGCGGCGGCGAAGAGGTCCACCGGCGCGGCGCTGCCGTCGGACTTCATGGTGTAAATCTTGTAGACGGTGGACGCGGCGCTGGTGTTGGCCGAGAAGGCCAGCGTCTTGCCGTCGGGTGAGGTGGACAACGCACCGACGAGCGCCGGCGAAGCCGGCTGGTTGGCGAGTGCAGCGGCGCCTACGCCGCTGGCGGGGACCACGAACAGGCTGTAGGAGTTGGCGACGGCGAGGCGTGCCTTGTAGATGACCTTGTTGGTGTCGGTCCAGTCGAGGCGCTGGGTGGCGCCAGCGGCGGCCGTCCCGGTGAGGGTGAGGTCGGAGTCAGCGATAGCGGACTTGACCACCGGCGACGCGCCGGTGAAGTCGGCGATGAAGAGGCGGGTCTTGCGGTCCGTGCTGAAGTCGCCGGTGAACGCGAGGTAGTGCGAGTCGAGCGACCACGCGAAATAGTTGGCGGTGTTGGCGACATTGTTGACGCGGGTGTCACCGGCGTGGATGGCGGCGAGGATGGCGGTGGTGTTGAGGTTGACGGCGGCAGTAGCGCCGGCGGTGTCGACCACCCACACGTCGTTGGCGCCGGCGACGTTGGCGTCGTCGGAGAAGTAGGCGATCTTGGTGCCATCCGGCGAGAACGAGATGCGGCTCACACCACGACCGGCGTTGGCCAAGGAGACGCGGGTGGCAGCGCCAGTGCCGTCGGCGCTGGCGACGACGAGGTCGAAACGGGTCGGGGTGGCCGTGGCCGAGGCGGAGTAAGCGATCTTGGTCCCGGCCGCGTTCACGTCCCAGCCCTTGATGCTGCGGGGGCTGAGGGCGAGGTCGGTGGCGGCAGCGGCCCCAACCTCACGACCGAGCTGATAGGTGGTGGCGGTGGCAAAGTCGTCATAGTAGTAAAGGCCGGTCGACGGGCCGGTGGTGCCACCGTCGGCGGGCGTGAAATCCCAGGTCTTGTCGTAGTTGAGGGTGTTGACGATGTAGCACGAGCCATTTGCCACTGGCGCGTCAGCGGTGAAGTCCCACTCCACGAACTTGAGATTGGTACCCGTGGAGATCATGCGACCGGTGTTGGGATCCGCGTCGGCGGCCGAGGTCGCCGTGCCCGCGACGGCGAGGTAAGCCGGGTCGCCCGAGCAGTCAGGCGTGCCGCCATTGTCGACGCAGGTGAAGAGCAGTGAGCACAAATTGCAGGAACCCGACCCTTTGTAATGCGTCGCGGAGGTGTAGGTCTCGGTGTTGGGGGTCATGGTTGCGCCGGCCGAGGCCCAGTCTTCGATCTGCAAGCCCAGCGTCGGCAGCGTGGTGCCTTGGAAGCCGATGGTGAAGGCGACGGGCCCAGTGTCGTCGAAAGCCGCAAACGGGCTCTGGCCGGGCCACACGGTGATGACCGTGCAGGCTGCGCCGCCGTCGCCGTTGGTGACCTGCGCCAGGTCCGCCTTGGTCGACACGGCCATGTCCACGTCGGGATTGATGGCGAAATCGACGTCGGCCGACAGATCCTCACCGCCGTTGACGGACAAGTCTTTCTTGCCGCCGTTGTTGCTGTTGCCGCAACCAGCGACGACAAACACGGCCACCATGGAGATCGAAGCGAGGCGAAGACGAGACATCATGTTTGGGACCCTCCCCCAGACGACCTGTCTGGGACGGCGAACTATAGTCAGGACCGAGGGCGTTGCAAGCGCGGCCTTGTGTCGGGCAGGATGGCGACGATGACGACAGCGGGCATGGTGTTGTTGCAGGGCGCCGGTCGGACCTCTGGGCAGGTCTTTCAGTCGGCGCTGAAGCACATGTTGCCGTCGCCGAAGACTGCCAGAGTCGTGGTCTCGACGGCGGCGCTGGCCGAGGTGCCGGGAGTCGTTGCGCGTTTTGCGGGCTGGTTCTCGTCGCGGGGGTTTCGTGGCGCCGAGGTCACCCGGGTGGCGCTGCCAGGTGAGCCGGGCGCGATGTCGTCGGATGAGGCGCAGGCGACGCTCCGCGCGGCGAATCTGATCTTTCTGGCGGGCGGTGATCCGGTGGTGGGTGCCGAGGTGTTGTCGTCGAGTGGAGCCGATACCTGGCTGCGCGAGGCCCGGCAAAGCGGCGTTCATCTGGCCGGCGGCAGTGCCGGGGCCATCTTGCTCGGTGCCTGGTGGGCGCGCTGGCCGTCGGAGCTTCCTTCGGACGCGCCGTTCGACGGCGGCGAGCTCGTCGCCTGCAGCGGTGTGGTGCCGTTGGTGGTGGACACGCACGCCGAAGACGACGACTGGGGCGAGCTTCACCTGATCGACGGGATGTTGACCGCCGCCGGCAAGCGCGGCGAGGTTTCGCTGTGGGGCATCCCGACTCACGGCGCCTTGTTGATCGACAGCGACGGCAAGATCGAAGAGCTCGGCGACGCCAGCTTCCGCCTCTAGCGCGTATAAGTCCGGACCGGGGCCCAGAACGAACACGTGCCCGAGGTCGAGCCACGACCGAGGGAATCGTTGAGCGTGGCGTTGAGGTAGCCCTCGGCGTGGTCGCGCTGGAGGACGGTGAAGACCAGCGCGCCGCCGTCGCAGTCGCTGCCGGCGCAACTGAAGCTGCCGTCGGGGACGACCATCGATTCACCGCTCCCGGGGCCGACGGTGCCGTCCTGGGTCTGGGCTCCCGTCGGTGCGACCAGCGTGTAGACGTTGGCGATGATGGGCTGGACGTTGACGCCGAAGCGCTCGCCTCGGAGCGAGCAGCTTGCGCCGGTGGCCGCAGACGACAGGAACAGGGTCACCGACGAGTGGGTGAGCTGGCCGGTGACGCCCTCATCGACCACGTCGACATAGGAGGAGCTGTCGAGCACCGACGGGCCGTAGGTGGCGCCGCCGATGGTGACTTGGAGCGTGGGCCGACCGTAGCCGTAGGTGCCGCCCCCGTCGGTGGTGCTGCCGCCGCCGTTGAACAACGAGCAGGCGGGGAGCGCCAGTGCCAGTATCGTACATCTGACTACAGCCACCACAGAGAGGCTCCCACGCGGAACGGCTGGCCACATGATCGATGCCGTATCATGTTTTTTGGGAACCGGCGCGCGCCACAGTTGTCTGTAGCCGGTCGAACACATGCCGACACCTGCCCTGCCCGCGTTGTCGCTGTATCTGGCCGCTGCCGCGTCGTTCGCTGGCGCGATCGGTCTGCGCACCGAAAACCCCGAGTCGCTGCACAACCCGCTGGCACGTGGGTTGTCCCGGGGCGAGGTGGCGGCCAATGTGCCCAAGCTCGACCCCAACGATCCGATGGCCAACGCGGCCTTGTTGCGGATGGCGCTGTCGGAGATCGGCACGCCTGGCTTCGACGAGAAAGACTGCACCGCCAACGCGCGGCACTTCGAGATCCTCCTCGATGGACAGCGGTCGTGGGTGCGTTTTGGGTCGCGCGCGGTCTGTCAGCTACGACGGCTCAAGCAAATCTCCATCGCGCAGCCCGGCTTTGGCAAGCATGGTCTCGGCGAGGTGGCCGCATTTCTCCTCGGGCGGCGCCTTGGCGAGTCGGTCGACGTGACCCGGGTGATCATCCCGCCGTTCCGGTTTTCGGGCGACTCGGTGAACCTGATCGATGCCGACCTGGGGGCGCTGTTGCCGTCGGAGAAATTCATCGGCACCTATCACACGCATCCGGAAGGCGACCTCGAGGAAGGCATGCTGTCGATGCGCGACCTCGCCTTCATGGAGTTCGGCAAGGTCGACTTTCACGGCGAGGTAGGTCGGTTTGCCACGCGTTCGCCGCGCCTCGATTGGCTCTTCGACATCGTCGAGCCCCGCGACGGCGACTGGAACGTCTACACCCACGACGCCGCCCGGCTCGAGACGCTGCGCACCACCTGCCTCAGCAACAAACAGCGCGTCCCCGGCCCCGGATGTCCGCTCGACGAGATCCGCCTCACCGGCAGCAAGCACCATCTGCACACCCGCTTTTTCGAAGAGCGCCCCAGCGCAGAAGACTAGGGCTATGCTGCTGGCGTGACGCGATGGGACGCAGGCAGTGCCGAGTGTTTGGTCTTCACGTACAAAGAAGGCCTCTTGAGCGCGGTGGCCCACGATCTGAAGCTCAGGGTCGGCACTTTTAGTGTGCAGCTCGACGGTAACAAGCTGACGGCGCGCTTCGACGCACGGACGCTGATCGTGGTGAGCGCGATGAAAGAAGGCGTCGAGCGCGCTGGCCTCCTCGGACCACGCGATCATCAGAAGATCGAGCGCACCGTCGCCGACGAGGTCTTGCAGTCGGCGCGGTATCCGGAGATCGCGTTTTCGGCGGTGATTCCCCCGGGCGACGGCGCGTCGTTCGACGGCACGCTGGCGCTGCATGGCGTGACGCGCGCGGTGCGGGTCTCCGTCGCTGGCCGGGTCGCGGAGGTGGAGCTGAACCAGCCCGATTTCGGCATCAAGCCGTATTCGGCGATGTTCGGCACACTCAAGCTCAAGCCGCGTGTGCTGGTGCGGATGACGCTGCCGGCATGATCGACGCGCGACACCTCCTCGGTGAAGGCACGCACGATCTCCTCTTCATCGTGCTCGACTCGCTGCGCTTCGACGTGGCCGCGCAGCAGATGGCGGCCGGGCTCACTCCGAATCTGCAGGCGCTCGTCGGAGAATGGGAAAAACGTCACGCGCCGGGGACGTTTACCTATGCGTCACATACCGCCTTCTTCGCCGGATTTTTGCCGACCCCGGCCACGCCCGGACGACATGAGCGGCTGTTTGCGATGGCTTTTCAAGGCTCGGAGACGACCGGCACCCAGACGCTGGTCCTCGAAGCGCCCGATCTGGCGACCGGGCTTGCGGCGCGCGGCTTTCACACGGTGTGCGTCGGGGGCGTCGGCTTTTTCAATCTCGAGACGCCGCTCGGACGCGTGCTGCCGTCGCTGTTTGGCGAACGACACTGGCGGACCGAGCTTGGTGTGACCGATCCGCGCTCCACCGAGCATCAACTCCGGCTGTGTGCGCAGATCCTCCACGAGCAGCCGGCCGATCGTCGGCTATTTCTGTTCCTCAACATCAGCGCGTTGCATCAGCCCACGCGGCATTATCTGCCTGGCGCGACCGAGGATTCCGTCGAGACGCAGGCGGCGGCGCTGCGCTATGTGGACAGCCAGCTGCCAACGCTGACCGCGGCGATCTCCCGTCCGACGGTGATCTTGATTGGCTCCGATCACGGGACCTGCTTCGGCGAAGACGGCTTTCGCGGCCACCGACTGTCCCATCCGGCGGTGCTCGATGTGCCTTGGGCCGAGGTCGTTCGATGACGCTGGATGGCGTGTTGGCCGAGACGCCGTATGTCGGCTACGAATACGGCTACCCGCACAAGATGGCGTATCGGCCGCTCCAGCCGCGGCCTCTCTCGTCGCTGTGGGCCAACGAGCGACGCGATTCTTTGTTTCTGTATCTGCATCTGCCGTTCTGCGAGATGCGCTGTGGCTTTTGCAATCTGTTCACGCAGGCCAATCCGCGCGCCGATTTTGTCGACCAGTATCTGCGCGCGCTCGGCCGGCAAGCGCGTCAGGTGCGACAGTCTTTGGGCGATGCCAGATTTGCGCGACTGGCCGTCGGTGGTGGCACGCCGACGTTCTTGCCGGCGCGGCAGCTCGGCGAGCTGTTTGGGCTGTGTGAAGAGGTCCTGGGCGGTGCCATCTCGTCGGTGCCTTCGTCGGTGGAGGTGTCGCCGGAGACGCTCGACGCCGAGAAGATTGCGCTCTTGCGCCGCTTTGGCGTCGATCGGGTCAGCATCGGCGTACAGAGCTTCGTCGACGGAGAATCGGCTGCGATGTTGCGGCCGCAAGAGCGCCGCGTCGTCGACGCGCAGCTCGAGGCGCTGACGCTGGCCGATTTCCCGACGCTGAACATCGACCTCATCTATGGCGCGCCTGGCCAGACCGAGGCGAGCTGGCTCTCGTCCCTCGACGCTGCCCTGCGTTTTGCGCCAGAGGAGCTCTATCTGTATCCGCTCTATGTCCGTCCGCTGACCGGGCTCGGGCGTCATTCCCGTCGCTGGGACGACGAACGACTGCGCCTCTATCGGCTCGGTCGCGATCGGCTACGCGCGGCTGGCTACATCCAACATTCGATGCGCATGTTCCGACTGGCGACGGCGGGCACCACGCCGGGCCCGGTCTACTGCGTGCAAGACGACGGCATGGTCGGCCTCGGTTGCGGGGCGCGCTCGTACACGGCGGACGTGCACTACGCCACCGATTGGGCGGTCAGCGCGCGTGGGGTCAAAGAGATCCTGGCGGCGTGGGTCGAGCGCGACGAGGCGGCGTTCAGTGTCGCCGACTATGGCGTCGAGCTGAGCGTCGAAGAGCAACAGCGACGCTATGTGATCTTGACGCTGTTGACGTCGGCCGGCGTCGATCGCGCTGGGTTTCGCGCGCGTTTCGATCTGGACGTGCTCGACGCCTTGCCGATGCTGAACGCGCTGAGCGCCCGTGGTCTCATGCAGGTCGATACCCATCTGCGTCTCGACGACGCTGGCATGGAGCGTTCGGACGCGCTCGGCCCCTGGCTGAGGTCGACGGAGATGCAGGCGCGCATGACCGAATTCGAGCTGCGATGAAGCTCGACATCTTGTGGCGTGGGCCGCTCATGAGCTGCAATTACGGCTGCGACTACTGTCCGTTCGGCAAGCGCGTCGACGGAACCGCCGAGCTCGAGGTCGATCGGGCCCAGCTCGAGCGCTTTGTCGGCTGGGTGGAGTCGCGTGTCGGCGATACACTCGGGGTGCTGTTCACGCCGTGGGGCGAGGCGCTCACCCGTCGCTGGTATCGCGACGCCATCGTTCGGTTGTCGCATTTGCCGCAGATCCGCCGTGTGGCCGCGCAGACCAATCTCTCGACGCCGCCGGGCTGGCTGCGCGACGCCGCCGTCGACAAAGTGGCGCTGTGGTGCACCTATCATCCGGAATGGACCGAGCGGCCGCGCTTCTTGTCGCATGTGGCCGAGCTGCGTGCGCGCGGTGTGTCGGCGTCGATCGGCGTGGTCGGGTTTCGCCGTTTTTTTGCCGAGATCGAGTCGTTGCGCGCCGACTTGCCAGCCGACACGTACATGTGGGTCAATGCGGTCAAAGACGGCAGTCAGTCGCCTTATTCAGAGGCCGAGCTGTCGCGGTTGTTGGCGATCGATCGCCTGGCCAGAGACAACACCGTCGAGCATCCCAGCCTCGGGCAGGCCTGTCGCAGTGGCGCCGACGTCGTGTCCATCGATGGCGATGGCGTGATCCGGCGCTGTCACTTCGTCAAAGCGCCCATTGGCCATCTTTACGAAGCTGGTATCGAGGCGGCGTTGGCCCAAAGCCTATGTCGAGCCTGTCCCAATGATCACTGTGGCTGCCATATCGGCTATGTCCATCTCGACCGGCTGGGCCTCAGACAGGTCTACGGCGACGGCATCCTGGAGCGCATACCTACACAGATTTCGCGCACTTCGTGATACGCTTTTTGGGTCATGACTGGAATTGTTTGCGAGACGCCGAAGCGTGAATCTTGTTATGCGCGGCTTGGGCCGTTGTTCATCGGCGTGCAGCGGCAGGCAATCGACAACGCGCAGACCCTGCAGCTGATGGAAGGACTGGCGGCACATGTGGCGCGCGAGGGCGCCGGCAAAGTGCTGCTGATCTACGCGCCCGATTCCGGGCCGACGGCCGAACAGCGACGAATGATCGTCGACGAATGGGGCGATCGCACCGGCATCAAGTCGTTTTCACGCGTGGCGTTGCTGTCCAATTCGGTGATGGTGCGTGGCGTGTTGACGGCGCTCGGCTGGCTGCTCGGCGGCAAGAGCCGCACGCGCGCCTGGCGGCCCAGCGACTGGAAAAAGTGCCTGGAGTGGCTCGAGGAAGGCGCCAAGTTCGACATGGGCGCCGCAGAGACCACCTTTCGGGATGTGCTGGCGCATTGCGGCTACGACTTCGCGGCGGCGACGCGCTGACCGCTATTCAGCGACGGAGACGTAGCGTTCATTGACGCCTTTTTGATCGGAGACGATCACCTGTTTGCACAGCACCGCGGCGGCGATGACGCCTTCTGGACTGAGGCACGACTGGCTCAGATCGAAGAGGTCGAGATGGGCGTAGGCCGCGCGTGATCGCAAGAGGCTGTCGAGTCCCTCGTCGGACAGCGTGCCGCGAGAGAGGTCGAGCGTACGCAGGCGAGGCAACAGCGGCGAGGTATGTAGCTCGGCGACCAGCTCGTCGGTGAAGTCGGCGTTGCAGAGACCGAGCGCGCGCAGCGACGGAAAATGTCGACCGGACAGCAGCGGACCGAGGTGACTGCCCGCGTCGGTCTCGCGGCCGAACCACAGCTCGAGGCCAGTCAGCGACGGGCGCTTCCGGACCACGGCTTCGAGCGACTCGGGCATGAGGCCCGTGGTGCGGATGGTCAGCGTCTGCAGCGACGGCAGATCGAGCTGACCGAGCTGCATGAGGCCGCCTTGCAAGACGAGGTGTCGTAGCTCGGTCAGGCGGGGCCACAGCGGACCCAGCTCGCCGAGGATCACGTCGGAGAGCTCGGCGTCTTCGTGCATCTCGAAGTCACAGAGCTGGAGCCGTCTGAGGTGGGGATAGCGGCCCAAGATCTCGGCCAGCTCCCGCATGTCGTTGCGGCCGAAACCCCGACCGGGCATGCGGACGCGCGCGTCCGCGAGCGTGCGGCCGAGCGGATGCAACAGGAGGCTGTCGAGCTGCGCCGGTTCGGCCGAGCACCAGGCCAGAAGGCCGCGTTGCCAACCGAAGCTGGGGCCATGGTCGAGGCCGAGATGCAGACGCAGCTCGCGCTCGGCCTGCGATTGCAGGCGAGCGGCCAAGGCAGCGTCGGCGTTGTTGCCGCCGTCGCACACTGCGCCCCACGCACCACGCGCATCGCCGTGTTGCTGGAGCCAATCGGAATACACCGTCCACAGCGGATCGTCGCTGGGCAAATCGACCAGACGCGCTTCGATGGCCGGATCGCTGGCGACGCCAAGTGCCGCTTCGTCGACGAGGGCAAAGCCATTGCCGAGGTGCTGGTCGATCACGCGGGCGCGTTCTTTGTCGATGCCGCGGAAGAGACCGCGGATGGGCTGATTGACCCAGTCGAGGTCTCCCCCGGCGACTGTGCCGTCGGGGCGCCGCCAGAAACGGCCTTCGCGCGTCCACAAGACCGTGCCTTCGACCTCGACCTCCCAGCTCTCGACGATGCCGTCGCGATCGCGCTCGTAGCGGGCCATGTCAGAGGAGCTGTTCGACGAGGGCGCGGGCGGTCTCGACCCAGCTCGACAAAAGTGGGTCGCCCGGCTGATTCTCGAACAGAGCGTTGCCGTCGCTGTCACGCAAAACGGGCCGCGCATCCGAGAGCGCCAGTGTGACCGGGCGTACCCGGCTGGTGCCGACCGGGCCGAGCTCGGGCATCGCCGGCCGCTGGTTGCCCACCACACAGAGCTCGACGGCGCCACGGCGAAGCGCGGTCTCGACCAGAACGGCGAGCTGATCCGGGGTCGCTTCCTCGACGGTGGCGCGACCGAGCTCGATCTGCTCGCCGAGCAAGAGGCGCATCAGCTCCAGCTCGTCGTCGAGCGGTGACTTGTGGTTGGTGACCTGATGGCGGTCGACGGCGAAGACCAGCCGGAAGCTGAGCTCTTCTTCGCCGAGCTGCTCGGTGAGACGGGCGATGACACAATGGAGGAGCCCCACCAGCAGCACCGTGCGCTGGTAGCGCGAGCCGACGTCTTTGAAGCGCGCATCGACGAGAGAGGGCTCCAGAAGAAAGACATAGCTGCGGCGACGACGGGCGAGGATGGCTTCGTCGCGGCTGTAGTAGAGCAGCTCGGCCTCGACATAGCGGACGTCGAAGATATCGACGCTGCCTGCCTCTGCGTTGTCGTCGGGGTCATCCATGTAGATGAGCTCCGACGACACCAGATTCTCCAGCGTGCCCGAGGTGGTGATGCCGGAGAAGCCGCCCGTCGGGTATTCGCTCTCGTCTTCCTGGCTGATGGGCGCATGACCGGTCACCAGTGGCCGTCGTCGTCGGAGACGGCGTGGGAGCGCGCGATCGATCTCGGCCGCGGCGGCCAGCGCCTGCGCACAACCCACCCGCTGGGCCAGCGTGCGCAGGGCGCCGAAATTCTCCAGCAGAAAGACATCGCTCTCATGCAACAGCGACGGCTGACGACGTGCGGCGCTGACCAGCTCTTCGTAGCCGATGGCCAGCGAGGTGACCACGCTCGACGTGCCGAGTCGATGGTAGCCGTCGGCGAGAAGCTCGTCTTTGGGGCGCTTGCCGATGCGCCGCATGATGGCCGGGCTGAACGCGTGACCGCGCACCCCGAGTCGCTCGAGCAGTTGCGCCGACATGGCACCGAGCGCGGCGGCGAGTTCCGCCGGTGCCAGCTTGGCGACGGCGTCTTCGGCTGGCTGGCGCAGCGATTCGAGGCCCATGCGCCCAAGGACATGATCTTCGTAGGCGCGAATGGCCTGACGCAGCCGCACGTCGCTGGCCGGCACCGGTAGCTGGTTGGATGGCTGCGCACCCATCAACAGATGGCCGAGATCGACCAGCATGCCCGGCGGCGGCATGGCCGGCCGTTCGTCGAGCAGCGCCTCCACCCACGGCGCCACTTCGCCGAGCTCCGCCGCCGACGCCTGGCGCACCCGACCGAGGCACAGCCCGGCGGAGACGAAAGCCAGCGCTTCTTCGGCGTCGCGGAGCTCGTTCACTAGATTCGTTCCTCGCTCAACTTCACTGGGCCAGGCCCAACAGCTTCGGAACCTTTTCCTCGAGGAGATCGATCTCTTCGCGCGTCTCGCCGAGGTAAGACAACAGACGCAGGTCTTCGCGCTCGACGGCGCCGCCGTGATCGATCCACGCCTTGGTGCGGATGAGCCGGTAGAGCTTGATCACCTTGCGATCGGAGACGAAGACATTGTCTTCGCGGACCAGCGTCTTCAAGACGCGACGCAGCTCGCGCAGGAGCGGCTCGGGGAACCAGCGATCGCGATCTCGTTCGCTGTTCCCGTCGCTGCCGACCTTTTTCTCGGCCATCTGCAGGGTCAGATAACGATGTGCTTTCAAGAAGTCTTCGAGACCACACAGGCCCTCTGCCCACGGCTTCTGGTTGAGAGTGCGGCGCGTCTCGGTATCGAGGCCGGCATCGATGAGCTCGACGAAGTAGCGGTCCTGCACCGAGCGACAAGCGACCTTGAGACAAAAGCGATCTTTGAGCGCGCCGAGCTCGGCCAGCTCGGGAATTTCATTGGTGGCGGCAAAGAGGATTTTCAACGCCACTGGAACGGCGACGCCATCTTGGTAGAACTTGCGCTCGTTGATGATGGTCAAGAGCGTGTTCAAGATGGCCGAGTTCGACTTGAAGATCTCGTCGAGAAACACCAGCCGTGCCGTCGGCAGCTTGCCGCGATCACGACGCAGATAGCGGCCCTGACGCAGGAGGTTGATGTCGATGGGGCCGAGGATCTCCGACGGCTCGGTGAAGCGGGTCAGCATGTACTCGAAGTAGTCGCCCTGGCCGAGACCGACCGCGTCCTTGAACTTGAGCACCAGATCGCTCTTGGCCGTGCCCGGCGGGCCCACCAAGAGGAGCGGCTCCTGGGCCACGGCAGCGACGGTCATGAGGTCGATGAGGGTCTGCTTGTCGATGAAGAAGCGGCCCAGCGCAGTCTGAAAGCGGCGCAGCTTGGCGCGCAGCGACGGCGCCTCTTCGGTGAGCTCTTGGTAGCTGAGCGCAGTGACACGATCGACGAGATCGGTCACCTGTGGTTCAGGGGCGGGCTGGGTGGCGGTCATGCGGTCTCCGACGACGGTTGCAGTGGCGACTTCAGGTTCGGTAGCAAGGGAGCGGGCACGCGATCAGCCATGACCCAGATCTTCCAGATCACGGTGGACGCGACGGCGGACCAGGTACTCGTCCTCGTCGAGAAACAGGCGACCTTCGGCACCAAGAGCCAGATCGTCGGAGGCGATGGCGGTGATGAGCGCCTCCATGAAGGCGACGACCGAGAGACAGAAATGCGTGTTGGTATTGTAGAAGTCGGTGATGAGCTTGAGCTGGTCGGCCAGACCGCCGAGGAGCTCGAGGGCCTCGGCGCGTGGGAGCTGGCCATAGGCGGCCGCGAGTGCGCGCGACAGGTTGAGGCGCTCCGACTGCGACGAATCTTTGGGGTTGAGGCTGGCCAGCCGCGCACGTCCCTCGTCGAGGATCTTGCGCACTTCGTCGAGATGGCCGAGGTAGGCCAGCGACGCGGCGAGGTGAAGCCGACCCACCAGGGCCGCGGCACCGCGTGGTTGGGAACGCTTGGTGACCAGCGCAATGATCGACGCAGCCTCGTCACGGCGACCCGTCCGCCGCAGCGTCACCAGCGTGCGACGCAGGGTGCGCGCGGCGCGGCCGGTCTCTTCGTCGTCGAAGGCGGCAAACGTCTGGCGCAGGCGTTCGAACAGATCGCCCCCGATCTGTCCGTTGCCGGCCTGCCCGATTTGCGCCGCCAGACCAAAGGCTTCTTCGAGGAGCTCGGCCCGACGCGGGCCAGGCACGTCGTCGACGGAGCGGGCGAGGCGGCTCAGGTAGGCCGCGACCTGCGACTCTGGAATGAGCGGGAAAAAGTCCATCACGCCGTCCAGCAGATTGGCTTTTTCGTCGACGGGGGTGGCGCTGTCGAGCGCGCGCAGGAAGATGCGCTCGACCGCCTTGGTGCGCTCGGATTCGTCGGTCATGCCGCGCAGCGCGCCGAGCTCTGGCCCACGCGGATCGCCGTCGCCCAGCGGGAAATCGCGAAACGGGTCGAGGTGCTCTTGCGGCTCCAGCACCGACGAGCTTTCGCGCAGACGGTCGACCTTGAAGCGCTGCAGGGTCTTCTTGTCGAGCGTGTTGAGCTCGCCAGCGATGGCCGGTGGCAGCGCGGCGCCGGGTGGCGTGCCGGCCAGGGCCTGCTCGAGGCGAGCCGAGTAGGCGCGATGCAAGAAGCCGTGCACCGGATCGGTGAGGTCGAGGGCTGCTGCCGTCGGTGCAGCGAGCGCACGGGCACGTTCGACCTGGCCGAGACGCGCGAGGCCGTAGGCGAAGAGAAGGTGGACGTAGGCGCCGGTCTTGGCCTCCGGGGCCTCGACGGTCGTGCGGGCGCGTTTGGTTTTGTGATAGCGGACCAAGAGCTCTTCGAGCGCGCCGGTGAGCTGGCTGGTGGCGCCTGCGTCGCGATCCACACCGCCACCGACGAAGCGCAAGAACACCGGCAGATCACGTTCGACAGACACACCATGCCCGAGATCGTCGAGCAAGCGATCACGTGCCCGCGCCAAACCCAGGCGATCCCCGCCTTGCAACCCCGACAGCGCCCAGCGCGCCAGCCAGCGCGACCGCAGATCGAGCCCATTGTCGAAGCGCTCGAGCCAGCGCTGGATGGCCGCTTCGTTGCCGCGCCTGGTGCCTGAAAACCCGCGCTCGAGCAACAATGCCGCCAGCGCCCGCACCTCGTCACGCGACGGCGAGGTCAACGCAAGCAGAGCAGCTTCAGCGTCCAATTGTTGCCCAGAGTGTTCCGGACCTCCAACGCTCCGCCCGGGCACAGCCCGCCCTCCGCCAAGGAGCTGCTTGCGCACCTGCGTCGTCCATGCGCGGGCCACGGCGCGCGCGGCCTCGCCCCGCTGCTCCCACACCGCGCGCGAAAAACACATGCCCGCTTCGCGCACGCGGCCGAGGCCGGATTGCAGCTCGGCCATCTCGCGCCACAACACCTGACGCTCCGGTGCATCGGCCGGCGCATCGAGGTGCAGATATCGTTCTTCGGTGCTGGCCAGCACGCGCTCGAGCTCGCTCGGCTCGGCGGACGCCAGGGTCGCACCGACGGCAGCGGACACCACCGGCTCCGGCTCGTAGACTTCTTCGGTCACCACGACGACGGGCGCTTTGGCCTTTTCTTTCGACTTTTTCTTGCGGCTCGGCGCCTCGGGCCCCGGCTCGGCCTCGCGCTCGACGGCGGGCTGGTCACGCCGCACCCAATCGTCCGCGGCCGACTCGAAATCGCCGAACGCAAAGACCGCGCTGCGCACCCACGGCTCGAGCTGGCCAGCGTCGCCGTGCACGATGTAGTCGACCCACTCGTCGAGCGGCAGCAGCTCCTTTTCGGCCAAGAGCTCGGGCACGAAGCCGTGGGTATGCGTGTCGGTATCCGGGCGCAGCCAGGTGAGCGCCTCGGGATCCGGGCACAAAAGCGTGCGCAAACGATCGCGGCGGATAGGCGGCTCGATGGCAGCGTCGACGGGAGCGAACAGATTGGGCAGACCCGACACCTGGGCGTAGGCCTCGGCGTCGAGCGTCAGATCCGGCGGCCCCTTTTGGCTCGGCCGCGCCCGCAGCACGACGATCTCTTCGCCAGCGACGACACCCGCCGCAAACGACAGCCGCGACAACACGTCTTCGGGCAGGCTGGCCACCAGGCTCTCGACCTGTTCCTTGGGTTTTCGTCGTAGCACCCACAGCGACGCCGGCGCGCGCCGACCGCCGAACCGGAGCTCGAGCGAGACTTGCAATCGTTGCGGCGCCGACTTGCAGGCACCGACGGCACTCGGCCCATGCGGCAGGGTCAGGTCGACCAGATCGTACAGATCGGTGAACGGCGCGTCCTCGATGTACTGCCAGGCATCCTGGCTGCCGACGAGGACCAGTTGGCCGCTCGGGCGGACCAGATGCGCGAGCGGATGCGACCAGCCGATCTCCAGCCACACCGACGGGCGCGACTCCACGAACGCCCGCAGCCCGTCGACATGATCGATTGCCTGGGTGAGCGTGTAGTACGGCGGCGCGGTCACATGGAGCAGCGTCGAGCCGTCGGCCAGCACACGATACGACTGCCGATCGCAGCCCAGCCGCAACATCTCGGAGGCCAGCGTCAGCAGCGACTTTCCTGGCGGCGCATGGAATAGCACCGGGACAGCCAAGGCTTCGGGCTCCGCAGCACGGCGCGCGGTGATCGCCTCGGCCCAGCAAGAAATGGCGCGCTTGTCGGCGGGACCGGTCGTCTTCGACAGCTCGACACCGACGGCAGACAGCTCTTTGCCCAGCGCCGGCGACAACGCCTTCTTGGGCGACAAGAACACGCGGCCGTCGCTGTCCCGCCAGGTCAGCGCGGGCAGCTCGGCATCCGCCGCCGGCACCAGTCCCGACAGCGCCATGCGAACTGCGTCCTCACCGGAAAAGATCAGCGTCTTCGACATGAAGGCTCTATGGGCTCGGTCGGCGTCACTGCGATTCGTCGACGGATTTCTTGGCAGCAGGCGCCGATTCGGCCGGCGTCTCCGCGGCGGCGACGGGCGTGCCACGTTCGACGACGATCTCGCCGAGCTCACCTTTTTTGACCAGGCCGCCGGCCACCAGCTTTTCCACCAGCCGGCGATGTTCTTCTTCGTGCTCGATGGGGAGCGCGTCGCTGTCGCTCTCGTAGCCGATCACCACGTTGCGCTTGCCCGACACTGCGTCGCGTACCAGGCGAATGGTCAGCTTAGCCACGCTTGGCTCCCTCCGGCATGAGCGGCATGAACGACTCCCGATCGAGGATCTTCTTTTCCAGCAAGAGATCGCGCAGCGACTCGACGAGCTTGCGATTCCCCTTCAAGATGTTCTGGCAGCGGGCCCGCTCGGTGTCGAGGATCTCGCTGATGCCGCGCTCCAAAAACGCACGCGCCTCGTCGGAGAGCGCGGCGGTCTTGCCGGGCTCTTCATGCGCATAGCGACGGATCCCCGCTGCCGACGGGCCCATGCCCAGCTCCTCGACGAGCGAACGGGCAATGGCGGTCGCTCGTTCCAGATCGTGACTGGAGCCGATCGACAGATCGTCGAGCAACAGCGCCTCCGACTCGCGACCGCCGAACAACACACAGATGTGATCGAGGAGCTGCCCACGCGTCACGACATAGCGATGCGCCGGATCGGCGTACTGCACGAAGCCGAGAGAGCCTGCCAGATCGCCGCGGATGGAGATGCGATCGATGGGCGGCGAATGCGGACAAAACATCGCCGTCACCGCATGCCCCGCCTCGTGCGTCGCGACGACGCGCTCTTCGGTCGCGGTCAGCTCCGGCCGCTCGAGATACTCGGTCATGGCGCGCTCGATGTCGGCCACCGTCGTCGGACCGCGGACATCATCACGCAATCGCCGACGGGCGAGCTGTCGGCAAATGGCCTGTAGGTGATCGCCCGAATAGCGCGTCCCCAGGCCCTCGACCAGATCGCCGGTGCGTTTGCCGATGTGATCGAGCGCGCGTGGCTCGAGCTGCAGATCGAGCTTCTCGTCGTAGATCTGGACGATGGCGCGGCGATCTTCCAGGTCCGGATACGGAATCTGCAGATGGAACTCGAAGCGCCCCGGCCGCAGCAGCGCTGGATCCAGCGACTCGACAAAGTTGGTGGTACCGACGACGAACACCAGCTCCTCCTTGCGGAAGCCGTCCATCTCGGTGAGTAGCTGATTGACCATCGAATGCTCGACGCCCGAGCCCGTGTAGGTGCCACGCGCGGTGGCGAAACTGTCGAGCTCGTCGAAGACGATCACCGACGGCGCCGACTGGCGCGCAGCGACGAAGACCCGGCGGAGATTTTCTTCGCTCTCGCCGACCCAGCGGCTCTTCAGCTCGGGGCCGCTCACGACGGTGACCGCGGCGCCGAGTGCCGTGGCCATCGCTTTGGCAAAGAGGGTCTTGCCGGTGCCGGGCGGGCCCCAGAAGATCATGCCGCGTGGCAACAGCGACTCGATCCGCTTGGCATCCTCGACGCTGGTGCCGTCGCGATCCTTGACGGCCAAGATGTGCAGGATCTCCTTTTCGAGACGATCTTTGACCTTGGCGTAGCCGCCGATCTCGGTGCGTAGATCGGTGTCGGGTAGCGTGAACTGTTGCGCCACCGTCGCCTGGCGAAGCTGGATGTAGGCGCGCTTGGGATCTTCCGGATAGTCGACGCCGTCGACGGCCGTGAGCAGACGGCGTAACCGGATGGCGTTGATGCCGGAGACATATTTGTAGAGCACGTACGGGTCGAGACCGCGGCCGAGCTTCTTGGCCTCGCGCTGGGTGACGAGATAGCGGAGCCGTTCGCGCGAAACCCCGAGGATGCTGACCGCTTGCGGGAACAGATTGCGAATGACCTCGGGCAGGGCGAACGATGGATCTTTGAAGCCGACCCACAAGACTTCCGGGTTCTCGTACAACAGCGCCACGGCCTCGCGCGCCTCGGTGGTGATGCCGCCCGAGGACGTGACCAGAAGGTCGAGATGCGGCAACACCACGACGCGCTCACCGACGGGACCGCGGACCGCATCGCGAAGCTGGCCAAGCATGGTGGCGATGAGGCCGAGCTGCACCGGCGCATCGGCCGGCTGGCGACCGTCGAGATAGACGGCGCGCAAATTGCGCTTCTTCCAGCGCTCACGCAGGCAACGGTAGAAGAACGGCCCGAGCTCCTTGTCGCACTCGATGAGGATGGGCAGCCGGCGCACGATCGCCTCTTCGGCCCGCGCCAGCTCGCTCGGATAGGCGGCCTCGACCACGTCGAACAGGTTGAGCTCGACGGGCAGATCGGCCTCGGCGATGCGACGCGTTTCCGTCGCTGGCTTGACGGCCTTCGTCACACCTTCACCGTGATGGTCAGCTCGCCGGTCTCGGCGTTTTCGTCGACGTGCTCGATTTCGCCGAGCTGCGCGGCGCGTTCTTTGAGCGCGGTGGCGGTGGCGCCGTTGACCACTTGATCGAGCTCGCGGCGCAGATCGCCGAGGCGCTTTTCGAGCCGTTCGGTCACCGCTTCGCGGGCTTGCGTGGTCTGGCGTTTGACCGAGCGCTCCAGATCTTCGTCGACGCGCTTCTTGAGCTTCTCGCGCACTTCTTCTTGCACGGCCTCGGGAGGGCGCTCCGAGGTCTGGCTGCGCGTGGCGCTGGCCTCGACTTCGGCGTCGTCGGCCAGCGAGACCGTCACCTTGGCCGACGACAGCTCGACCTCGATGACGATGCCGTCCGCCTCGACGCGGACCACCGTGTCCGGCTCGCCTTCCACAATCTGAAACCCGCGCTTCAACAGCTCTTCACGCAGCACGCGCTGCATGTCTGCCGGCGGCAAGATCGGCAAGAGCTCGAGGCCCGTGGTGACACCGTCCTCGACATGGACCACCCGGGTGACCGATTCCGAGACGCTGATGCGATAGGCGCGACTCATGGGGCGATCCTAAACCATCGCTTCGAGGATCTCGATCCAGCGAGACAGCTCGACCTGCGTCGCACGTAGTCGCTGGAGGGCCGGCTTCCGCGAGCGCTGCCAGGCGACGCCGTCGGCGCCGAAAAAGTGCACCAACGCCTCGAGCGGCGGCTCGCCGAGCTCACTGCGCAGCGTCGCGTAGCGGTCCACAGAGGCCTTGAGCACCTTCTGTTCCTCTTTGACTTTGCCGCGCACAGCGTCGAGGCGGTCGGCGGTGTCCTGGGCCAGCTCATCGAAGTCTTTCTCGATCTGACTGACCGGCCGGCTCTGCACCTTGTTGGGTTTCTTGCGCGCGCTCGTTTTGCGCGAATCCCCGAGGTCCAGGTCTTTGGCGCTCGACCGCTTGGTCATACCGTTCTCGGACAACCACGCCTCAGCGACGGGAGCAGAGCGTTTCTTGGTCAAAAGCACCTCCATGACAGGGCCCACCGACGGCAACTTCAGCAGCGTCAGCTCGATTGCCAGCGACCGATGCCGCCACGCCGAGCTGCGCGCCATGCGCGTGGGCCACTGCGCCAACATGGCGTCGCCGGCCCAAAACACGAACTGCGGATCGAGATGCCAGTCGCCGTTCGACTTCTCACCGAGCCGCAACAAGAGCTTCACGTCGCGAACATGGGACGCAAAGCTCAGGCCCTCGGGCCGACCGGTCTCGCTGATGAGCTTCTTGTAAGCCGGCGCGCCGCCGAGCATGAGCAGAAAATCGGTCTGCAGATATTCGTCCATGGGGATCTGCGACAGCTTGACGAGGCGCGCTTTTGCCGACGCTGCGGCCTTTTGCGGCAGGCGGCGCAGCAAGAATCCCATCACGGTGACGACATAGCCGGCGGTCTCCGAGCCGTCGGCCCACAGCGTCCATTTTTCGAACAGCGTGAGCAGCGTCTCCATCGTGAACGCGGTCCCGAACAGCGCTTCTATGAGGTAGATGACCTCGCAGGTACGGAACTCGTAGTTGCCGCCGCCCTTCTCGAAAAAGATGGCCAGCCTGGCGACGGCTTCTTCTTTCGTATATTCGCTGCCGTTGTCGAGCGCGCGGTTCCAGCGGTCTTCGTAGTAGGAATTGATGCCGCTGGCGCGCAGATAGCGGGCGACGACCCCGCGCGGAAATTCATGCGGGTAGATTTCGAGATCGTTGGCCTTGTCGGCTTTCTCGGCCGCCTTGCGCGAGTTCTTGTCGTCCTTGTGCCCGTCGACGATGAAGCGCATGTGCGGAAAGCCAAGTGCGTACAGGCCGTCCCACGCCGGCGAGATGGCGAAGCCCTTTTTGATGTCACCGAGGCCGATGGCATCGGGAAATCGGGCAAGAGCTTGGGCGGGATCGGTCAATAACCAGGGGGGCATGGAATCCTCATGTGATGACTGCAGAGTCGAGCTGGGTGAGTCGGCCCAAGAGGGCCTCGGTTTTCTGGATCCGCTCGACGGAAAGATGCTCCCAGCGACGGAGAAGGAACTGTGAGACGACATAGTCATCGTCGATGTAGGACGTACCTCGGGCCGCATCGAGCCGGCGGCGCAGGCGCAACAGCCCGCGCAACCAGGAGCCGGCAGCCTCGAACGCGCGCGAACGTTCGCCGAGCGACGTCCGCGGCGACAGCGGCGGCGTGAGCTCGGCATCGACGGCGAGGCGGTCCAGGGTCGCCACGCCGGCATCGACGAAGAAGCTCGCCAGATCGGGCCGGGTCGGCGACGCGCTGAGGGCCTC
>Ga0123336_10000733_pt1 | contig 31901 bp, 30 predicted proteins | sample SSSSmetaG_FD_96466 | JGI IMG/M metagenome (GOLD analysis project Ga0123336, IMG submission 96466) | Glacier valley bacterial and archeal communities from Borup Fiord, Nunavut, Canada, to study Microbial Dark Matter (Phase II) - ​SSSS metaG | ecosystem: Environmental > Aquatic > Freshwater > Ice...
CAGCGCGGCAATAAACGCTTCCTGGGGAATCTCCACGCTGCCATATTGGCGCATTTTCTTCTTGCCCTCTTTCTGCTTGTCGAGCAGTTTTTTCTTGCGGCTGATGTCCCCGCCGTAGCATTTTGCGGTCACGTCCTTGCGCATGGCCGAGATGGTCTCGCGCGCGACGACCTTGCCGCCGATCGCCGCCTGGATCGGGATTTTGAACAGGTGGCGTGGGATCAAATCCTTCATGCGCTCGCACATGTGGCGACCGCGCGCTTCGGCGCTGTCGTTGTGGACGATCATTGCGAGCGCATCGACATTTTCGGCGTTGACGAGAATCGTCATCTTGACGAGATTGCCCTCGCGGTGGCCGATCTGTTCGTAATCGAAGCTGGCGTAGCCGCGGCTGATCGATTTCAGGCGATCGTAGAAATCGAACACCACCTCGTTCAGCGGCAATTCGTAGATCACCTGCGCGCGGCCGCCGACATAGGTGAGGCCGGTCTGGATGCCACGCCGGTCCTGGCAGAGCTTCAGGATCGATCCCAAATATTCGTCGGGCGTGTAGATCGTGGCCTTGATCCACGGCTCTTCGATCTCGGCGATGTAGTTCGCCTCGGGCATGTCGGCGGGATTGTGCAGATCGATCCGCTCGCCGTCGTTCTTCAGGATTTTGTAAATCACGCTCGGCGCAGTCGTGATCAGATCGAGATCATATTCGCGTGTCAGGCGTTCCTGGATGATCTCCAGATGCAGCAGCCCCAAGAACCCGCAGCGGAAACCGAAACCGAGTGCGGCGCTGGTCTCCATCTCGAAGCTGAAACTGGCGTCGTTGAGGCGCAGGCGGTGAATCGATTCGCGCAGTTTCTCGAAGTCGGCGGCGTCGACCGGGAACAGGCCGCAGAACACGACCGGCTGGACTTCGCGGAAACCGGGCAGCGGTGCGTTGGCCGCGCGCTTGGCATCGGTGATGGTATCGCCGACGCGCGCCTGCGCAACTTCCTTGATCTGCGCGGTGATGAAGCCGATCTCGCCGGGGCCGAGCGTATCGAGCAGTTCGATCTTGGGGCGGAACGCGCCCACACGGTCGACCAAATGTTGCGTATCGCCGATCATGAACTTGAGCGTCATGCCCTTTTTGAGCATGCCATCGACAACGCGGACGAGAATCACGACGCCCAAATACTGATCGTACCAGCTATCGACAAGCATCGCCTTCAGCGGCGCTTCGATATCGCCTTTGGGGGGCGGAATACGCTTTACGATCGCTTCGAGCACGTCGCCAATACCTAGCCCCGTCTTGGCACTTGTCATCACCGCATTCGATGCGTCCAGCCCGATGACTTCCTCGATCTGCGCGCGCACTTTCTCAGGTTCGGCGCTCGGCAGATCGACCTTGTTGATAATGGGGATGATCTCGTGATCATGCTCGATCGATTGGTAGACGTTGGCGAGGGTCTGCGCCTCCACGCCCTGCGCGGCGTCCACCACCAGTAGCGCTCCTTCGCACGCCGCTAGGCTTCGCGAGACCTCATAGGCGAAATCCACATGGCCAGGGGTGTCCATGAGGTTCAGCACGTAATCGAGGCCGTCGTGCGCGCGGTAATCGAGGCGCACCGTCTGCGCCTTGATCGTGATCCCGCGTTCCTTCTCGATATCCATGTTGTCGAGCACCTGCTCGGTCATCTCGCGCGCAGCGAGACCGCCGGTCTGCTGGATAAGACGATCTGCGAGTGTCGATTTCCCGTGATCGATATGCGCGATGATCGAGAAATTGCGGATGCGGTCGAGGGTGGCGGTCATGCGCCCGTGTAGCATCTCGCGCGGCGAAGCGAAGGGTGTCGGGTGTCGCGGCGTGCCAACCACGAAAACAGCGCGCGACATGTAAAGTTGACTTGTCTAATCGCTGAGTTCGTCGGCACCGTGACGCCGCTCGCTGCGATGCAAACCCGGCCGTCTACCGCTTATCCCGCGCTTTGCATGGCGCTTGGTGTTGAGGGGGCCTTTTTGGCCCATACGCGAGTGGACTGGCGAGGTACTGTGTTTCTTGGCGATCGGGACGGGGCAACTCGCGGGGCCGGCCAGCGTCAAAGCCGCTCTGGCGGCGATGAGCACCCCCGCCAAGCGCATTCGATAGCGTCGCAGCCAGCAAGGGTCGGCAAGTTTGGCAGATTGGATCGGGGAAGGCGCGAGTGTCGAAATTCTTTACAATCTTCGTTGCTCGGCTCGCTGACCGATCGTTCAAACCACCGGCACGAAACGAAACTTCAAGTTGGCATAACGATTGCATGAATGTGCCGACACGTACTGTTGTCCAACGCAGGGGTTTTTTTTATGCGCAACGTTCTCGCTCTCGCCGCAATTGGCACTGCAACAATCTTCTCGGCAAACACCGCTGGTGCGGCTATAACAAAAATTTCGCTCGATACATTTGCGACGCCTGCCGGCGCGCAGGTCCAGCGTGCGGTCAGCACTGCAAAGAACAAGCAGGGTAAATCGCTCGTTGCGCCTAAGCAGGTTTCGGCCACGATCAACAAGGTCAAGAATATCTACCAGGTCGATCGGCAGATCTTCACGACGGTTACTGCCCAAGCCAAATTGCCCAAGGGTAAGGCGTCCTCGACGGTTACCGTGGATGGCGGAGAGTTCGCTATCAACAACGGCGGCAACACCGTCGCTACCTCGACGATCACCTACAATCTTTCGGACGCTGCGACGGGGCACACGCTTCTTACCGACATCAACGCGCTGAATAACATCAGCAAGTTCACGTTTTCGTTCAACCTCGATGGCTTGACGGACAGTTCGGGTGGTCTTGCCTCGCCGACCGACTTCGCGGCCACACTCACCCTCAACGGCGGCCCAGTGCAGATGCTGGCGAACAGCAGCACGCTGGCGAGCGGTGCGCAGGTTTACTCGGTAGATGTTGCCGCCACGCAGCTCGCTGGTCCGCTGATGCTGAACTTCACTGACGATGCGGGCTACTCGGCCTACCTGAGCAGTCTGACGCTTTCGGTGACCAACACGCCACCCAAGGGGATCCACACGCCGCGCAATACGGTGCCTGAGCCTGCGGCGATCGCGCTTCTGGGTCTGGGTCTCGCGGGTCTCGGCCTCGCGCGTCGCCGCCGCGCCGCGTAACTCCAGCCTTCAGCCAATCCTATCGGGGGCCCGGCGTTCTGCGCCGGGCCCCCTCTCGTATGCGCGTCAGCCTTGCCCTTTGCAGCGGGTGGGCTTAGGCTCCGTGCTCGGTCGGGGAATAGCTCAGCCCGGTAGAGCACTGCCTTCGGGAGGCAGGGGCCGGAGGTTCGAATCCTCTTTCCCCGACCAGTTGCGTGACGGCGACCGTTGCGCGGTTCGCACGCGAGCGGCGATCAGAAGATGGCGTGTTCGGCGCGATCGTCGGTTGCGCTGCCTTGGATCAGTTTCGCATAATGATCGAACAGCGTGTCCGACCCCCACGCCGGTGTCGCGTCCGCATCATACCGGCCTGTGGCGGGATTGAGCACCAGCATCGATTCGGTCGCATAATAGCGCCCGATCCGCGCCAGTTCGGCCTTGGCGGCGAGACGCGGGACGAAGCGGCCGAGAGCGCCCGTTACCGCAACGATCGTATCGAGCAACGCGATCGGCACGCGCCGGAAGCGCGCGGGTGTTCCGAGCAGCGCGAATAGCGCCTCGCCCTGCTGCTGCGGCGTGATCGCGTCTCCGGGGCCGCCGATCGGCAGGATGTGGTTGTGGCGGGCCGGATCGTTGAGGCAGCCCGCGAGGTAATTCGCCAGATCGTCGTCGCTGATCGGCTTGCACGCCGTCAGCGTGCCGTCGCCGAAAACGAGAAAGGGCTTGCCGCACCGGACGCGCGCGATCTGGCCCGAGAGCGATTTGAAATAGGCGGTCGGCCGCACGATCGACCAGATCAGGCCCGACGCGCGCAGTTCGGCCTCGAACGCGAGCTTGGCGTGCTGGAAAGCGAGGCGCGGCTTCTGCACGCAAATCGCCGAGAGCAGAACGAAATGGCGCACACCCGCGCGTTCGGCAGCGGCAAGTGCATCGACATGCGCGCGATGATCGATCGCCCAGGCGTCGCGGGGCGCGCCGGTTCGCGAGGCGAGACAGGAGACCAGCGCATCGAACCGCTCGCCGCGAAACCCGTCGCGCGCGAGCGATGCGGGATCGGTCGCTTCGCCCAGACGCACCTGCGCACCTTCGGGAAGGGCAGGAGCGCCAGGCCGGACGAGGCAGACCACCTCATCTCCCTGCGCCAGCAGCGCGCGCACCGTGGCACGGCCAATCGTGCCAGTGGCCCCGAGCACGAACACACGCCGCGCCGGGGCGGCCTCCGCTGCGTGCGGGTTCACAGGGCTTTGAGCGGAACATCGACGTCCGCGAGCAGCGCAGGCGGCACCACCGCGCGCGCGAGGACGAGCGCCTTACCCTGCACATAATCGCGCACCGCGTTCACACAGTCTAGCGCGATCACCGCGCCGCGCTGCAGATAGATCAGCGAGAAGCTGCGCGTCGCCGGATCGCCGCGCACCACCACGGCATCGTACCCGCCGGACAGGCCGATCGTCTGAAGCTTCAGATCATATTGGTGCGACCAGAACCACGGCACGGCGTCATAGGCGGCGGCCGTCCCGGTCAGCACGCGCGCGACCACGCTCGCCTGATCGTTCGCGTTCTGCACCGATTCGAGCCGGATTGTCGCGCCCCCGGCGAAGCGGTTCGCGTGGAGCGCGCAATCGCCGATGGCGAACACGTCCGGCAGGCTGGTGCGGCACTGCGCATCGACCATGACGCCGTTGCCGCCCTCGGCCCCGGCGGCGAGCAAAGGTTCGACGGTGGACACGATGCCGATGCCGACCACGACCATTTCGCACGCCAGCACATCGCCGGTCGCCAGCCGCACGCCCGAGACGCGCCCGCCGCTGCCCTCGATCGACTCGACCGTTACGCCGATCCGCACATCCACCCCGTGCGCGCGATGTTCGGCCTCGTAGAAGCGCGACAGCGGCTCGCCCGCAACGCGCGCGAGCACGCGGTCCTGCGCTTCGAGCACGGTGACGCGCTTGCCCATTTTCGCCAGCACGGCCGCCGCCTCGAGCCCGATATAGCCCCCGCCGACCACCGCCACGCGGTCGACCGCCGCGAGTTCATCGCGCATCCGGTCCGCGTCCGCGCGCGTGCGTAGCGTGTGGACACCGACGAGGTCCGCGCCGCTGCAGCTCAGTCGCCGGGGCGCGCCGCCGGTCGCCCAGACGAGCGCGCCGTAGCCGATCGACGATCCGTCCGCGCATGTTACCTGGTGGGCGTCCGCATCCACTGCGGTCACGCGCGTGGCGGTCAGCACATCCACGCCGCGTTCGGGCCAGAAGGCGGGCGGGCGGAGCAGCAGGCGCTCGGGCGTGCGCTCGCCCGCGAGATAACCCTTGGAGAGCGGCGGCCGCTCGTAAGGAAGATCGGGTTCCTCGCCCGCAATCGCGACCGTGCCCGCGAACCCGGCTTGCCGCAACGCCACTGCCGTTTGCGCACCGCCGTGCCCCGCGCCGACGATCAGGACGTCATAGCCCGCGCGCCCGCCAAAATTCATCCGCGGCGCATCCTCCCAGACGGTGCTCATCGCGCATCGGGCGCGGCACGGGAAGGCGGCTCGGGCGCGGCGTGTCGCGTCAGGGTTGCGCGGCCATCATCGTGCCCGAGCGTTCCATGCGGATCGCAAGTGCGCCGGGCATTCCGGGAAATTTCGGCCACATGCCCGCTGCGAGTGCGTCCATGCTGGCAGGCGTGCGGCCGTCGCGCAGTTCGTACATCCAGTAATTCCGCAGCACGATTTCGACGTAAGCACGGGTTTCGTGAAACGGAATCGATTCGATGAACAGCAGCGGATCGCCGTTGTCACGGACACTTACGTTCCATTTCTGCACCGATCCCGGCCCAGCGTTATAGGCCGCGATGACCTTGGGAAGCAGTCCTGCGGTATAGCTCGTATCGCGCAGCTCTTCGAGGTAGGTCTGGCCGCACTCGATATTGAACGCGGGATCGCGCAGTTCGCCGCCCGCCAGCCCCATGTCGCGCGCGACCTTGGTGGCGGTGGCGGGCATCATCTGCATGACGCCGCGTGCGCCTGCACGGCTGACGACATCGGTGGCGAAGCGCGATTCCTGGAGCGCGTGGGCGTAGACGAGCGCCTGATCGACCCGCCAGCCGCGCGGCGGCGTCCAGTCGGGCGCGGGGAAGCGCGCGGAGAGCGCCGTCGCGGCGCCGGTGGGCGAGCGGCCCGAGAGCCACAGCTGGGTGGCGGGCAGGCTCAATCGCGCGGCAAGGCGCAGGATTGCGGGGTAATCGGTGGGCTCGGCGGTGGTGGCGAGATAGCGTAGTTCGCGGTCGGCGAGACCCAGCTGGCCCACCTCCACCAGCGCAACGGCACGCTTCGCGCCGGGGTGGGCTGAGAGATGGTTCCAGTCCGCCTTGATGAAATCGGGTTCGGACCAGTCGAGACCCGATGCGAGGCCGAGCGCACGTCGCGCGAGCAGGCCGTAGAAGCTCTGCGGATACGCGGCGGCGGTTTGTAGGCGCGCGGTGGCTAGATCGGGCCGCTCGCACGCGAGATGCGCGCGGCTCGCCCAATAGGCGGCGGCGGCGGCGAGATCTTCGCCCGGTCCCTTGGCGGCGACTGCATCGAACGCTGCGCCTGCGCCCACGCAATCGTCCGCGCGCCACGCAGCAAGCCCGGCGACCCACGATCCGAGCGCGGCGGCGGAGCCGGATCCCTCGGCGGCTGCGGTGCCCATGCGGCGAGCGCCCGCATCGTCCCCGCCGCGATAGTAGGACCATGCAATCTTGTGCGCCCAATCGGCACGCGCTTGCGGATCGACGCCGCGCGACAGGCGGGTCCACGCGGCTTCGGCTTGTGCGGGCTGCTCGGCAGCGACGAGCGGCTTGACGGCGGCTTCGAGCGCATCGCCCCGCGCGCGCTTGCGCGGCGTGGAATGGCCAGAGGCGGTCGGGTAGAGTTCGGCGGTGCGCGGGAGCGCGGCGCTCCCCGTCCAGCCGAGTTTTGCGGAGAGGCGCGGGGCCTGCGGCAGATCGGGGTTCGCGGCAAGGAAGGCGGCCGGATCGGGGGTGCCGGGCGCGGTGCCGCGCGCGAGCAGCAGTTCGGCCTGCGCATAGGGGGTGAGCGGCGCAGCGGGCAATCGGGCGAGCGTGGCGGACGCCGCATCGTAGCGTGCCGCGCGCAGATCGGCGAACAGCAAGCGCCACGCAGCGCGTTCGGCGACCGCGATCTGCATCGGCACGTCGCGGTGGATCGCGGTCAGCGTGCGGCCCTGGGTGGCGGCGGGGGACAACGCGGTGGGTGCCGCAGCGGCGGCGGGCGTGGCGGCTGCAAAGCACAGGAGGAGCGCGGCCAGCCGGGTCATGCGCGCAGCGCCCTCTGTACGGCGAGCAGGTCCGCCCATGCCAGCGCCTTGTGCGCGGGGTTGGCCAGCAGGTGCGCGGGGTGGAAAGTGGGAAGCACGGGGAACGTCACACCGCTAATAGACGTTTCCAGCCACTGTCCGCGAAGCCGATTGAGGCCGTGCGTGGCCCCGGTGAGACGAGTTGTGGCCGCGCCACCCAATGTGACCAGAATGCGTGGGCGTTCGAGCACGATCAGGCGGCGCACGAACGCGGTCTCGGCCGCGTCGCCGCCGGGACGCACGGCGGCGGTGGCCAGTCCGGCGCGGGTGCGATCGAGGCCGATTGCTCCGAGCATCCGGTCGAGCAGCGTGCCAGGCGGGCCAGCGAACAGGCGGCCTTCGCGCTCGTCCTCGAAAGCGGGTGCGTCGGTAATGAAAAGGATGCCGCTCGCGGTTGCGCCATCGAACAGCAGCGCTCCCGCACCGGCCGACGCGCGCGCGGCTTGCGCGAGGACGAGTGGAGTGTCGGCGGCGCGGGCGAGCGCCTCAATGTCGGCATTGGGCTGCGGCGCGAGCGCAGTGGCGGCGGGGCTGCGCCGGGCTTCGACTGCCAGGGCCACCTGCGGGGTGGCCGAAGGTTCGCGCAGCGCGTGCAGGGCCGGTCGTGCCAGCCACGCGGCGGGCGCATCGTCCACCGGCGTGTCCACCCCGGCGGCGATCCACCACGCCAGCGCGGCACGCGCGGCGGCGGGATCGGCGGGGAGGGCGGTGCTCACCCGGAGCGCATAGATGCGTCCGCCCGTCGCTGGTCAATGCGCGCGCGCCTGCCTATGTGTTGGTGACGAAGGTTCCGCGCGCCGGCGGGCCGCTGAAGAGAGCCGCTCCCCGATGACCGCACGCGAAGCGATGCCCTACGATATCGTGATTGTCGGCGCGGGCCCGGCGGGGCTGGCGGCCGCGATCAGGCTGAAGCAGCTTGCCACGCAGGCGGGTCATGAGCTGCGCGTGTGCGTGCTGGAGAAGGGTGCCGAGGTTGGCGCGCATATCCTGTCGGGGGCGGTGATCGATCCGCGCGCGATGGACGAGCTGCTGCCCGACTGGCGCGATCTGGGCTCGCCGATGACGGTGGCCGTGACCGAGAACCATCACTGGGTGCTGACCGCCAAGGGCAAATACGAGATCCCGCACGCGTTGATGCCGCCGTTCATGAACAACAAGGGCTGCTACACCGTCAGCCTTGCTAATCTGTGCCGCTGGCTGGCCGGGCAGGCCGAGGCACTGGGGGTGGAAATCTTCCCCGGCTTTGCGGCCGCCGAAATCCTGTATCACGAGACTGGCCCGGTGAAGGGCGTGGCCACGGGAGACATGGGCGTCTCGCGCGATGGGTCCGAGAAGGCGGGCTACACGCCCGGCATCGAGCTGCACGCCAAATACACGTTCTTCGCCGAAGGCGCGCGCGGATCGCTGACCAAGCAGCTCACCCAGGTGTTCGATCTGCGCAAGGACAGCGGCCCGCAGGTCTATGGGCTGGGCATCAAGGAATTGTGGGATATCGATCCCGCGAAGCACGTGCCGGGCCGCGTGATCCACACGCAGGGCTGGCCGCTGACCGAGGCGTGGGGCGGCGGGTTTCTCTACCATCAGGCGGACAATCAGGTGTCTGTGGGGTTCGTGACGGCGCTCAATTACCGCAACCCTTATGTGTCGCCGTTCCAGGAGATGCAGCGCTGGAAAACGCATCCCGCGATCCGCGCGATCCTGGAGGGCGGCAAGCGCGTGGGCTACGGTGCGCGCGCAATCAACGAGGGCGGGTATCAAGCGGTGCCCAAGCTGACGTTCCCCGGCGGCGCGCTGATCGGCTGTTCGGCGGGGTTCGTGAACGTGCCGCGCATCAAGGGCACGCATACCGCGATCAAAACCGGAATGATGGCGGCGGACGCAGCGTTTGCGGCGGTGACAGCCGGGCGCGAGGGGGACGAGCTGGTGGCGTATGCCGAGGCCTACGACGCGAGCTGGGTGAAGGCCGAGCTGAAGCAGGTGCGCAATATCGAGCCTTCGGTGGCGAAGTTCGGTGGCACGCTGGGGACGATCTACTCGGGCGCGGATATGTGGGCGCACCACCTTGGCATCACGCTGCCGTGGACGATGAAGCATCACGCCGATTGGGAGGGGCTGAAGCAGACCGAACACGTCCACAAGATCGATTATCCCAAGCCCGACGGGGTGATCAGCTTCGATCGGCTATCGTCGGTGTTCCTGGCGAACACCAATCATGAGGAGGATCAGCCGGTGCATCTGCGGCTGAAAGATCCGCTCGCGTGGACGCCGGTCAACCTCGATCTGTTCGACAGCCCGGAGAGCCGATACTGCCCGGCGGGCGTATATGAGGTGGTGGCCGATCCCGATCCGCGTTTGCAGATCAACGCGCAGAACTGCGTCCACTGCAAGACGTGCGATATCAAGGATCCCACGCAGAATATCGTGTGGGTGACGCCCGAGGGTGGGGGCGGGCCCAATTATGCGAACATGTAGCGCGCTCCTCGCGGCGGCACTGCTCGCCGGGACGCCCGCCGCCGCGCGGCTCGCCATGAAGACGAACGCCGATCCGGTCGCGGATTATGCCATCGGCACGGCGGCATTTGCGCGGAGCGATCTGGGCGAGGCAGCGCGGCACTATCAAGATGCGCTCGAAGCCGATCCGGACAATCTCACGCTTAAACGTGCGGCGTTCGGGCTGGCGCTCATGCGCGGCGACCGCGCGCAGGCGGACCGGCTCGCGTCGGCGCTGCCCTCGGGCGGCGGGCAGGACAGTGTGCGATTGCTGCTGCGGCTGGTGCGCGCGTTCGAGCGGCACGACTGGCGCGGCGCGAACGCGATCGCGGGCGAGGCCGAGCGTGCGAAAATATATGGCGACGCGCTCGCCCCGATCGCGCGCGCGTGGGCCAAGTTCGGCAGCGGCGACCGCGCGGGCGGGCTGGCGATGCTGAGGCCCGAGACCGCATCGCCCGGCGCGTTCGCGGCGGTTGCGGAAGCGCGCGCGCGGATGCTGGGTGCGATGGGGCGCTGGGGGGAGGCGCGCCAAGCCTATGCGGGGCTGCTGCTCGGCGGCGAGCGCGGGGTGGATTTGCGCGTCGCGGCTGCGGACGCCGCCGCACATATGGGGGACGAGACCGCCGCGCGCGAATTGCTGGTGGAGCAGGAGCCGGGCGGCGTTCTCGAGCGCGCGCACGCGCGGCTCGATGCCGGGCGTGCGATCGCGGACGAGGGCGATCCGACGCGTACGGGGATGGCCGCGCTGCTGGGCGCGCTCGCGGGCGAGCTGGGCGCGCGCCAGCCGCAGGCGGCGCTGCCCTTCGCGCGCATCGCCACCTTCATGGCCCCGCGCGCGGGCGTGGAGACGCTGCGCCTTGCGGACCTGCTCTTGCGCGCGAAGCAATATGACCTTGCGCGGCTGGCTGCTGTGGACATTCCCGAAAACGCGCTCTGGGCGGGCGAGGCGCGCACCGTCAAAGCGCAGGCGCTGATCCACGCAGAGCGGCGCGACGCGGCACTCGCGCTGCTGCGGCATGCGGCCGAGGCGCGCGGCGCGGGGGCGTTCGAGTGGGCGCAGCTCGCGACAGCACAGGCGGACGCCAAACTCTACGCGGAGGCGGCGGCGAGCTTTAGCCGCGCGATGGTGCTATCGGGTACGGTCGGCTGGCCGCTTTGGTTCCAGCGAGGATCGGCGTACGAGCAGGGCAAGGACTGGGCGCACGCCGAACCCGATCTGCGCCGCGCGCTGGCGCTCGCGCCGCGCCAGCCGATCGTGCTCAATTATCTGGGCTATTCGCTGATCGATCGCGGGCTGAAGACAGACGAGGGGATGCGCTTGATCCAGCAGGCGCTTGAGGGCGCGGCGAACGATCCCGCGATCCTCGATTCGCTCGGCTGGGCCTATTACCGGACGGGGCGCTACGCGGATGCGGTGCTGCCGCTTGAGCGCGCGGTGGCGGGTGCGCCGGGCGATGCGTCGGTGGCCGAGCATCTCGGCGACGCGTATTGGCAGGTGGGTCGGCGGATCGAGGCGCGGTATCGCTGGAACGCGGCCGCCACGCTCGATCCCGATGCCGAGGAAACGGCGCGGCTCGCAGCGAAGATCGATTATGGGCTGGACCGCGCTGTGCTTGCGGGTGGGCCGCCGCCCGCGTGAGCGCAAGCGAGTTCGCGCCTGCGAAGATCAACCTTGCATTGCATGTGCGGCGGCGCGAGGCGGATGGCTATCACGCGCTCGAAACGCTCTTCGTGTTTGCCGATGTTGGGGACACGGTGCGCTGGCTGGGCGAGGCGGACGGGTTCGACCTCGCGCTCGAAGGCAGGTTTGCAGGGGCGCTGGAGCACGATCCGGACAATCTGGTGCTGCTCGCCGCGCGCGCGCTGGCGCAAGCGGCGGGGGTAAGGTGCGGAGCGCGCCTTACGCTCGACAAGATGCTCCCTGTTGCTTCGGGATTGGGCGGCGGCTCGGCGGATGCGGCGGCGGCGCTGCGGTTGCTGAACCGGGTGTGGGGGCTGGCCTGGCCCGTCGCGCGGCTGGCCGATCTGGGCGCGATGCTGGGCGCGGATGTGCCTGCGTGCGTGCGGAGCGTGCCGATGCGCGGCGAGGGGCGCGGCGAGCGGCTCGGCCCGATCGCGTTTGCAGGGGCGGCCGTCGTGCTGGTCAATCCGGGCGTCGCGGTCTCGACGGCGGCGGTGTTCGGCGCTTGGGACGGGGTGGATCGCGGTGCGCTCGATGATGGCAATGCGCTGACGGCGGCACGCACGGGGCGCAACGATCTGGAGCTCCCCGCACGCGCAATCGCGCCTGCGATCGACCAGGCGCTGGCGTTGCTGGCCGCGCAGCCGGGCGCGGGGCTGGTGCGCATGTCCGGCTCGGGCGCGACCTGCTTCGGGCTGTTTGCGGACGAGCTCCGGGCGGCGGCAGGGGATCGCGCGATCGCGGCGGCGCAACCGGGCTGGTGGGTTGCAACCGGTAATTTGTTACCTTCGTAAACACGGCGCGCAATTTGTCGTCTCCGCAGAGCACGGGGCGTCAGCGCTCCGGCGGCCGGTTTCGCCTTCGCCCCCCTTTGGCGAGGCCCGCCGCATGGGATACCGATGCAGCGCGTCGCATCGTGCTCCCGGCTGCCGGTGACCGTCCGTTTGTCCCCGTGGGCGGCGGCACCGAAGCCAAGGCGGCGGGGTTGCGTATCATTGCCCCGCCGCCGCTCGGGCACGCCCAAGCAACAAAGCAGGGGCTGGAACGTTCATCGCCGATCATGATGGTCCATTTAGCGAAGCACCGCAGGCAAGAAGGCATTCGATGGGCGAGGTGAGGGTTGCGATCGCGGGCGTGGGCAATTGCGCGAGCAGCCTCGTGCAGGGGATCGCGCATTACGCGAACGGCGGCGCGAACGATCCTGTCGGGCTGATGCACTGGGATCTGGGCGGCTACCGGCCCAAGGATCTGCGTGTGGTCGCTGCGTGGGACGTGGATACGCGCAAGGTGGGGCGCGACGTGGCAGACGCGATCTTCGCCAAACCCAATTGCACCGCGCGCTTCGCGCATGCGGTGCCGCCGACGGGCACCCGCGTCGAAATGGGCGCGGTGCTCGACGGAATCGCGCCGCATATGGAGGACTGGCCCGAGGACCGGCGGTTCGTGGTGGCGGATGCGCCGCAGCCGACGCTGGGCGAGGTGGTGGACCGGTTGCGGGCGCGCGATGCGGACGTGCTGGTGAATTATCTGCCGGTGGGATCGCAGGCGGCGAGCGAATTTTATGCGGAAGCCGCGCTCGCTGCTCGCGTGGCGCTAGTGAACGCCATCCCGGTCTTCATTGCGAGCGATGCGGGCTGGGCGAAGCGGTTCACGGACGCGGGCGTGCCCGTGCTCGGCGACGACATAAAAGCGCAGCTCGGCGCGACGATCCTGCACCGCACCTTGACCGATCTGTTCGCCAAGCGCGGCGTGAAGCTGGAGCGGACCTATCAGATCAACACGGGGGGCAATACGGACTTCCTGAACATGCTCGCGCGCGACCGGCTGGCGAGCAAGAAGGTGAGCAAGACTGAGGCGGTGCAATCTGTGTGCGCGCGGCGGATGGACCCGGACAACATCCATGTCGGGCCGAGCGATTATGTCGCGTGGCAGAACGACAACAAGGTGGCGTTCATTCGCATGGAGGGGCTGTTGTTTGGGGGCGTGCCGATGAACCTCGAATGCAGGCTTTCGGTCGAGGATTCGCCCAACAGTGCCGGGGTTTCGATCGATCTCATCCGCTGTGCCAAGCTGGCGCGCGAGCGCGGGATCGGCGGGCCGATCCTCGCGCCCAGTGCGTATTTCTGCAAACATCCGCCCGAGCAGACGACCGACGATGCTGCCTGGGCCGCAGTCGAGGCGTTCATCTCGCATTGACGGCGGACGGTCGTGCGCATGGCTGGACCGCGCACGCATTGCCGTCTACCCGCGGCGGCGATGGGTTTGGCGAAGGCATTGGGGCGCGTGTGCGCGGGGCTGCTGCTTGCGGGCGCGGCGGGTGGCGCAGCGCGCGCGGAGCAGCCGTGGGCTGAGCAGGGGGACAAGCAGCTTCGTCAGGACGTGGAAACGCTGAAGGGCTACCGGTTGATCAAGGGGCCGGTGGATAGCTGGCCGCTGCCGTGGTCGCAGATCATCGAGGGGGTGGAGGCGGCCGAAGCGGGGCATGTGCCGCCGTTCGTGGCGGCCGCTGCCGCGCGGCTGCGCGCCAATGCGGGCGTTGCCGAGCAGGACACCAGCTATGAGGTGCGCGCGGGCGGAACCAATCGCCCCGCCCTGATCCGCGATTTCGGCTATACCGCGCGTGAGAAGGCCGATGTTGCGATCCGGGTGACGAACAATCTGGGCAATCTGACGATCAATTACGGCGTGGGCTATCGCTACCATCAGGCGGGGGACGATTATCATTTCGAGCCTTCGAGCTTTGTGTTCCGTGCGGGCAACTGGGCGCTGTATGGTGGCTATGTCGGCAAATATTACGGACCAGGGAACGATAGCGCGCTGATGTTTTCGAACGGTGCACGGCCGTTCCCCAAGATCGGTATCCAGCGCCTGTATCCGTACAAGCCGCGCCCGAAGCTGCTGCGCTGGATCGGGCCGTGGCGGTTCGATTTCTTCGGCGGCGTGCTCGACGAGCGGCGGCTCGACGTGAAATTCCCGATCGAGTTCGGAATGCGCTTCAGCTTCGAACCGGCGCGGGGGCTGGAAATCGGCCTCAACCGCTCGATCCTGATCTGCGGCGGGCGGGTGCCGACAACCGTGATCCAGCCGGGCGATCCGACGGGTGGCACGTTGTGCGGGGTCAGCCCGGTTACGAAGGCGCTTTTCCCGTTCTTCGGTGGCACGCAGCCCGGCGACAGCCTTGCGGGCATCGATCTTGCGTTCACGCGACCGATCGGCGGCGCGGTGGCAAAAGTATATTACGAGGCCGAGGGCGAGGACAAGAACGGCATCCAGCAATTCGATCAGGTGGGCCAGATCGGCGGCGCGACGTTGACGCTGCCGGTGGGCGGCAAAGGCGCGAGTGCGCAGGTGCTGGTGGAGTATATCGACACGCTGGCGCGCATCTTCACCACCGATCGCGCGATCCCGGGAAGCTTTTACGGCAACACGTTCTTCTTCAGTGGCAAGGAATATAAGGGCAATCCGCTGGGCGCGAGCATCGGCGGGGACGGCGACATGACCACGATCGGCGTCTCGGTTACCGATACGCTCAACCGGCGCTATTACAGCTCCTACCGCCACGCCAACATCAACAAGACCGGACGGGGCTTCATCGCGCCCTCGGCCAATCCCGAGACGATCAACATCGGGACGCTCGGCACCGAATGGCCGACGGGCTTTGGTGATGTGCGCGTGGAGGGCCGCGTGATGGATAATGACGTCAACACGCCCGGCCGCAGCCCGACGAAGGGCGAGTTCGAGGTGAGCTGGCGCACGCGGTTCTGAGGCGAGCCTTGTAATCGGCTATGGCGAGCTTTACGACCAACCGACTGGTCAGAAGTGCCGCGAATGAACCTGTTCGAGGCCAAAGCCCATTTCAGCGCGATCGTCGATCGGGCCGAGGCTGGCGAGACGATCCCGATCGTGCGGCGCGGCAAGCTGGTGGCGAAGCTCGTGCCCGCATCGATGGGGATTGCGCCGATCGATATTGCCGCGCTCGAGCGGCTCGATGCGCTCGTGCCCGAGCAGCCGCGCTCGGCCGAAGCCGTGCTGCGCGAGATGCGGGACGCGCGCTATTGAAGTTGTACCTCGATTCATCGCTGATCGTGGCGGCGCTGCTTCGGGAAGCAAGGACGCCCGACGTCCGGTCCTGGTTGCGGGCGCAGGGGGACGGCCGCCTTTCGATCAGCCCGTGGGTGAACACCGAAGTCTCGTCAGCACTGGCGCTGAACGTGCGCACCGGTGCCTTGCCGCTTGCAGCGCGCTCGGCCGCGCTTGCGGCGTTCGGCGTGCTCGCGTCCGAACAGCTCGGGACCGTCGCGGTCAATCAGGCCGACTTCGCCAGCCCCGCGCGGTTCGTCGATCGCACAGACAGCAACTTGCGCGCGGGTGACGCCTTGCATGTGGCGATCGCGGCACGCACCGGGCTGATCGTGGCGACGCTCGACCGGTTGCAGGCAGCGGGCGCGCATCTCGTGGGGGTTCAAACCGTTTTGCTTTGAACTCCGCTCAGTCGAACAGGCTGGAGACCGAACTTTCCTCCGCAATGCGCCGGATTGCTTCTGCCAGCAGCGGTGCGATTGTGAGGACGCGGATCTTGTGTGCGTCGCACACTGCGCCCGGCAGGCCGATCGAGTCGGTCACCACCAGTTCGGTCAGCTGCGATTTCTCCACGCGCGCGACCGCGCCGCCCGAGAGCACGCCGTGGGTGACATACGCCACTGCCCCCGCTGCCCCGGCCGCCATCAGCGCATCCGCAGCGTTGCACAGCGTGCCGGCCGAATCGACGATATCGTCCACGAGTACGCAAAAGCGCCCCGCGACTTCGCCGATGATGTTCATCACCTCGCTCTCGCCGGGTTTCTCGCGGCGCTTGTCCACGATCGCCAGCGGGACATTGCCGAGCCGCCGCGCGAGCGCGCGCGCACGGACCACGCCGCCGACATCGGGCGAGACGACGATCAGATCGTTGCGTGGAAAGCGTGCCTGGATATCGGCGGCGATTACCGGGGCAGCGTAGAGATTGTCCGTCGGGATATCAAAGAAGCCCTGGATTTGCCCGGCATGGAGATCGAGCGCGAGGACGCGGTCCGTGCCTGCTTCAGTGATGATGTTGGCGACGAGTTTGGCGGAAATCGGCGTGCGCGGACCGGGTTTACGGTCCTGCCGCGCATAGCCGAAATAGGGGATGACGGCGGTGATGCGTTTGGCCGAGGATCGACGCAGCGCATCGACGCAGATCAGCAGTTCCATCAGATTGTCGTTCGCGGGCGCGCTGGTGGACTGAAGGACGAAGACGTCCTCCCCGCGCACATTCTCTTGGATTTCGACGAAGATTTCTTCATCCGCAAAGCGCCGCACGCTCGCCCTGGTCAGCGGAATGCCGAGATAGGCGCAGATATCGGCAGCGAGTTTGGGATTGCTGTTGCCAGCGAGGATTTTCATGGTTTGCGCGGCCCCGCCCGGTGGTTCTTCGTGCCTTCTAGGGACGCTGTCACACTATCGCAACGCAATCAGCGATAATTGGCGGCCGTAGTCGGCCTCGCGTGCGTGCGTGGCGCGGCGGTAGCTGAACCAGCGATCCGGGTGCGCGCAGGTATCCAGCCCGAGCGGCTCGGTATGCGCAATCCCTGCGCGCGCGCACTGGCGCGCGACGAAGGCTTCGAGCGCGAACTGGCGGTGGCCGGGTCGACCGGGGGGCAGCAGATCGTGGTCCTGCGTCGCGAAGGCGGCGGCGAACGCGTCGGTCACCTCGTAGCTCGCCTGCGCGATGCACGGGCCGATCGCGGCTGCGATGCGCGCGCGGTCTGCGCCCAGTTCCTCCATACACGTTACGACGCTTTCGATAACGCCGTGGAGTGCGCCCTTCCAGCCTGCGTGCGCGGCACCGATCACGCCTGCGTGTGGGTCTGCAAGAAGCACCGGCGCACAATCGGCGGTGAGGATACCGAGCGCGAGCCCGCGCGTGCGCGTGGCGATCGCGTCGGCGTGAGGGCGCGCAGCGTCGACGATGGGAGCGGCGACGCACAGCGCGCGCGCGCTGTGGACCTGGTGGAGCGTGACGAGGCTGTCCGCGCCCTGCATCGCGCCAAGCGCACGGCGGCGGTTTTCGCGCACGCAAGCCGGATCGTCCGCCGAGCCGAGCCCGGTGTTGAGGCTGGCGTAGAGGCCGGTGGACACCCCGCCTGCGCGGCCGAGAAATGCATGCGGCGCGTCGAGCGCGCGCGCGCGGCTGACATCGAGGCCGTTCACGCGAGGCGTTTGACGTAGACGAATTCCTCGTCGAGCTGGGTGCCGACGCGAAACTTGTAACTGCCCGCCGAGGTGAACCCATGGCGCTGGTAGAAGCGCAGCGCGCGGTGGTTTTCGGAAAACACGCTGAGCGCGAGCACGCCCATGTCGCGTTCGCGCGCGACCGTGGCCGTCCAGTCCATCAGCGCGTCGGCGACCCCCTGCCCGAAGTGGCCGGGAAGCAGGTAGAGGCGCTTCAGCTCCAGCGCGGGCAGCGCGGGATCGAGATGCGGCAGATCGGCAGGGCAGACCATCGCGTAGCCTACCGGATCGTCCGAACCGGCAGCGTGCGCGAAGCGGGTGGCGTAGCCGGGTTTGGCGAAGAAGGCGTGGGCGGCGGCTTCGCTGTGGTTCTCGGCAAGGAAGGCGCCGAGATCGGCCGCGCTATAAAGATGGCCGAAGGTGGTGACGAAGGTTTCCGTTCCGATGCGCGCGAGCCGGGCGGCGTCGGCGGGGGTGGGGGCGGCGTCGCGGTAGATGACGGTCATGCGGCGAAACCTGCAGGGGTGGGCCAGGCGGGGTGGGTAAGCGCGAGCGCGGGGAACAGCGCGCCCATCTGCGCGGGCGCGGTAAGCCGCGCGGCAGCGGCGTGCAAGGCAGCGGCGTGCGCGGGGTTAGCGCGCGCCAGCATCGCGGTGCGTTCGGTCAGACCGAGGCGGGGAAGAAACAAGCCTTGCGGAACGGGGCCGTGGACGCGTGCAGGCGGGGCGGCGGCTTGGGCTATGGCGGCGAAATCGACGTGCGCGGTGAGATCGGCCTCGCCCGGGGTGGCGAAGGGATCGACGCGGGTGCCGCCGCGCACCGCTTGTAATGTGTCGCCCATGCCGGGTGTGGAGTACCCGTAATCGATCAGCAGCGCCGCCCCACCGTCGCGCGCAAGGCGGCGGGCGAGGCTGGCGGCGAGCGCGCGAGCAGCGGGCCGATCTTCGAGGATCGCGCCTGCGGGCGCATCGGCGAACGCATCGGGGATAGCGCCTTCGGGGGCGGGATCGCCGGGGACCGGGGCGAAGCCGCCGGGGCCGTGCGCGACCATGCGCTCGCGCCAGCCATCGGGCCTTCGGACGAACTGGCGGATCGGGAGCGCGTCGAGGAATTCGTTGGCGATCAGCAGGAGCGGGCCGGGGGGCAGGCTGTCCATGGCTTCGTGCCAGTGCGCGTGGGGAACGCGCGCGGCCTGTTCGGCGATCAACACTGGGCTGGTTTCGACGAGGTGGACGCGCGCGGCGGCATGGAAGCCCGGCACGCGCGCGGTGGCACGCCATGCGTCCGCCATCAGCGTGCCGCGTCCGGGGCCGAGTTCGGCGAGGACGACCGGATCGGGCCTGCCACCACGCTCCCACAGGTCGGCAGCCCACAGGCCGAGGAGTTCGCCGAAAACCTGCGCGATTTCGGGTGCGGTGGTGAAATCGCGCCCGAGCGTGTGCGGCCGAGCGTAATAGTGCGCGACGCACGCCGCCATCCAGCGATCCAGCCGCATCGGGCCGTGCGCGGCGATCTGGGCGGCGAGCGCTTCAGCGAAGGCGCTCACTGCCGCGGTTCGAGACCTGCGGTGGGCACGACAATTACGCGGCGGCGCGCGGCGGTAAGAATCAGATACAGCCCGCCCGTGATCATCGGCAGGCACAGATATTGGCCCATGCTGAAGCCGGTCGAATGCTGCAGCCACTCCAATTGCGCATCGGGTTCGCGGAAGTATTCGACCGTGAAGCGGAAGCAGCCGTAGAAGAACAGGAACAGCCCAGTGAGCTTGCCCGGATCCAGGCGCGCGCGCGTGCGCCAGAACGCCCACGCAAGGATCGCGAACAGGACGAGACCTTCGAGGCCGGCTTCCAACAATTGGCTCGGGTAGCGCGGTGCGGGGCCGCCATCGGGGAAGATCATGCCCCAGCTATGGCCGGTGACGCGGCCCCACAGCTCCCCGTTCACGAAATTCGCGCAACGTCCCAGAAACAGGCCGATGGGAGCCGCGCAGGCGATATAATCGCAGATGCGCAGCCAGCTCAGATGGCGTGCACGTGCGTAGAGCAGGATTGCGATGCCCACGCCGAACGCGCCGCCGTGGAAGCTCATGCCGCCTTCCCAGATTTTGAGCGCATCGAGCGGGTGGCGGGCGAATTCCTCGAGGTTGTAGAACAGCACATAGGCGATCCGCCCACCCGCGATGATGCCGAGCGTCGCCCAGGTGACGAGGCTGTCCGCATCCTCGCCCGTCATGGGCGCGGCGGGTTGCCGGAGCAGCCGCATCACATACCACCACGCGCCGAGCACGCCCGCGAGATAGGAGAGCGCATACCAGCGCAGCGCGAACGGCCCGATGGTGAAGATTTCGCGGTGCAGGCCAAGGCTGGCGAAATCGAGCGCGATCTGCGGGTGGAGCATGCGCGTGCGCTTAGCGGCGGGGAGAGCCGGGGACCATAGCCTGCACGAAAAAGGCTGGTCGCGCCGCCACGTGGCGGGCGCGACCGGCAGTTCGTCCGGCCCATCGGCGACGGACCGACCGTTCCCCGCGCAGCCTGCCCGCCGATGACGGGCATGTCCGGCCGCGATGCGTCGGGGCGGCGGACGAGGCGCCGGGCTCCCCCCGGCAAGCAGCGTTGCGGAAAATGCGGCGGTGCTAGGCTGCGCGTTTGCGGCGCAGCGCGAGTCCAGCGAGGCCGAGGCCGAGCAGCGCGAGCGCGCCGGGCTCGGGCGTGGGCGTCGGGAGCGGCTGGGCGGGCGTGTAGACGTAGGTGATCGTTGCCTGACCGTTCGAGACGGTGTGGTTCAGCGCGTTGTAGTAGGTCGTGTTCTCGAACCCTTCTGGATATGTCGGGTCGCCCGACAGGGTGGGGTGGATGACGCCCATGCCAATTAAACCGGCGAGATATAAATTTTAGTTGGAATATGCGAAATTGTCGGTGCCCGAACCGGAGCCGGAGCTGACGCCGGTGTCCGGACCGGAGAAATCGGCAGTGCCGTCGAAGGCCGCAAGCGACGTCAGGTTATAGTAGCCGGCGAACACATCGAACGTGAGAGCGGTGCCGGGCATACCCCCCAGATGCACGTTCGCCAGTTCGCCTGCTGCATACGTCCTGGGAACATTAGCTTCGGTATTCTCAATCGTCAGGCTACCCGACATCGTGGTGCTGAGGCTGATGAGGACATCGGTCAGCGTCCCCTGCGCGGGATCGAACTGGTTGAAGCTCAGCAGCGTGGCCCAACTGCCGGACTGATCGCCGATGCCATCGGTGTAGGATCGCGTTGCCGCGGTGGCGATGGTAGCCAAGCCGAGGGTGGCGACGGCAAGGAGCAGGGATTTCAGGGCAGTTTCATGGCGATTTCCTCTGTTGGGTGGGCCGCCAGCGTGTTCGCCGTCCGGCCCGGTTGCGATGAACGCCACCTAAATCGGCGCCACCCGGCGGGGCAGTTGTTACGGCGCGCCGCTGGCTGTCATTGGTTGTCAGAGCGTTAAGATCGTGCCGCCGGGGAGGGGATCGTGGACGGTTTCGCGCGCAAACTCGATTTCGTGCTGCGCGCGCTCTCGCTCAGCCGGGGGCAGCTCGGCAAAGCGCTGGGCGCGGACAAATCGGTGGTCAGCCGCTGGCTGGCGGGCGCACGCGCGCCGACTGCGAACAATTTGTCCGCGATCACCGCGCTGGTGGCGGCGCATGTGCCGGGTTTTACGATGCTCGACTGGGAATTGCCGCTCGAGAAGCTGGCCGAGCGGCTCGGGCCGCCAGTGGCGCTCGATGCGGACGAAATCCTCGCGTTCGCGCTGGTGAAGACGAGCACGGCGGAGACGCGCGCGCTGGGCAGACGGTTCGTTTGCCTCTGGCGATCCACGCGCGCCTCCTTCACGCAGGGACACAGTTTCATCCGCGAGCATCTGCTGATCGAGCCGGCCGGGGACCGGCTCGCCGCGCGGCTGTTCACGGTGCATTTTTCGTGGCCGGGCTGGGTGCTGATCAACAACCAGCGCCTCGATGTGCTGGTCGAGGATTTCGACCTCGTCCACATGCGCCTCGCCCCGCCGTCCACCCCCGTGGTGCACGCGATGGACGGGCTGGTGCTGACCTCGGCGGCGGACGAGCATCGCACGCCTTCGGCCACGCGCGTCTATCTGGAGCGCGTTTCGCCCACGGGCGCATCGGCTGCCGCAGTTGCCACGATGGCGGAGGCTGCGCTGGCCGAGCCGGTGATCCTGTGCGGATTGACGATCGAACCCGCGCTCGCGCGCCATCTGCTCCCCGATTTCGGCCCCGGTGCCGAAGCGGCGGGCGGGGAGCGCGTGCTGCGGATGCCGTGCGAAACCTCGATGGCGCGCGGAGCCTTCTACGGCTAGGCGCGCGTGCTCCGGGCGGTTACGCTACGCACGATATGCTCGTGCCGCCGCCACCCCGTCCCGCCTCGCCGTGGAAGATCGCGCGCCGGACCGTGCTGATCGGCGGGGGCGCGGGGGTGGGGCTGGCGCTGGGCTGGCTGGTGTGGCCGCGCTCCGAGACTGCAAATCTGGCGGCGGGGCCGGGCGAGCATATCGTCAATGCGTGGCTCAAGATCGGCGTGGACGGGCGGGTGATCGTGATCTGCCCGCAGATGGAGATGGGGCAGGGCATTCACACGGCACTCGCGCAGGTGCTCGCGGACGAACTGGGCGCGGACTGGCGGACGGTTTCGGTCGAGCCCGCCCCGCTCAATCCCGTCTATGTCAACCGGGGACTGGTGGGGCCGGGGGCGTCGGGGTTGCCCGGCGTGCTGGGGACGGTGGCGGACTGGGGGATCGGCCATCTGGTCGAGCGGCTCGATCCGCAGATTACGGGCGGCTCCAATAGCGTGATGGCCTATGAGGCGCCGATGCGGCTGGCGGGGGCGGCAGCGCGCGGGCTGCTGTGCAAGGCGGCGGCGCGGGTGTGGGGCGTGGACTGGCGCGGGTGCGATACGCGTGACGGCTTTGTGATCAACGGTGCGAACCGCGTGCGCTTTGCCGATGTGGCGGCGAAGGCGGCGGCGGAGACGCCTGACGAAGCGCCGAAGCTGCGACCGATCCCGGCGGTGGGGCGCGCGGCGCGGCGGCTGGATGTGCCTGCGAAGACCGATGGTTCGGCGAAGTTCGGCGCGGATGTCCGGCTGCCGAACATGGTATTCGCCGCGATTCGGCACGGGCCGCTGGGCGTGGACGCGCTGCCGGTGCTCGCGGGCGTGGTGCCGCCGGGCACGGTGCGCGGGCCCGGGTGGGTGGCGGCGACGGGCGAGACGTGGTGGGCGGCGAACACCGCGGTCAAGGCGCTCGATGCGCGCTGGCCTGCGCCCGCCGATCCCGCCGACAGCGCGGTGCTGGACAAGCGCTTCGCCGCCGCGCTCGAGGGGATGCCGTTGCCGCCGGGGACGGGACGGCTGATCGAGGCGCGTTACAGCGTGCCCTTTGTCGCGCATGCCGCGATGGAAACGATGAACGCCACCGCGCGCGTGGAGAACGGCCGCGCGGAGGTGTGGATGCCCACGCAAACGCTCAGGCTGGCGACCTATTGCATCGCGCGCGCGCTAGGGTTCGCAGAGGCGGACGTGACCGTCTATCCCACGCTGATCGGCGGCGGCTTTGGGCGCAAGCTGGAGAGCGACGCGGGGGTGCAGGCGGCGCTGATCGCGCGCGATCTGAAGCGGCCGGTGCAGCTCGTGTGGTCGCGCGAGGAGGATCTGGGCAACAGCTTCCCGCGTACCGGCGCATCCGCGCGGTTGATGGCGCGGCTTGGGTCGGGTGGCGCGATCGAAAGCTGGCGCGTGCGGGTGGCCGCACCGCAGACGAACGGGCCGTTTTCAGTAAGGAACATGGGCTTCGGCGCGGAAGACGGGCCGGACAAGTCTGCGATCGATGGCGCGGCCGAGGTGCCCTACGCGGTGGGCGATTACGCAGCCGAGCCGGTGCTGGTGCGCTGCGGCGTGCCGACCGGCTGGTGGCGATCGGTCGGGCCGAGCTTCACGGGCTTTTTCAGCGAGAGTTTCGTTGACGAGCTGGCGAAGGCGGCGGGCAAGGATCCGATGGCGTATCGGCTGGAGCTGTTGCGGCATGCGCCGCGTCATGCGGCCGTGCTGCGCGCGGCGGGGGAGGCGGCGGGGTATGGGCCGGGCATGGGCGTGGCGTTGCGCGAGGGGTTCGGCTCGATCGTGGCGCATGTGATCGAACTGGGGGAGGAGCCGCCGGCACGCGCGCGCCGTATCACGGTCGCGGTGGATACGGGGCGCGTGATCAATCCGGATGGGCTCCGCCAGACGATCGAGGGCGGCGCGATCTGGGGATTGTCCGCCGCGCTTTCGGGGCGGCAGACGTTTGCGGGCGGTTATGCCGTGGCGCGTAATTTCGACGCGCAACCGCTTCTGGGATTGGCGGATACGCCCGGGATCGACGTGACGATCCTGACGACGGCGGGCGTGCCCGTCGGTGGCGCGGGCGAGGCAGGCGTGCCGGGCATCGCGCCCGCGCTGGCGAATGCGGTGGCGGCGACCATGGGCAAGCGGCTGCGCGATTTGCCGCTGGCGCTTGGCTAGGCGCGTGGATTGCCCGATGAGAGCCGGGTGATCCCCCCCGAACATCCCCCCGTGCCCGCGCCGAAGGTGGGCGTGCTGATCGTCAACCTTGGCACGCCTGACGAGCCGACGCCCGATGCGGTTCGGCGCTATCTTAAAGAATTTCTGAGCGATCGACGCGTCGTCGAGCTGCCGCAGTTTCTGTGGCAGCCGATCCTCAAGATGTTCGTGCTGCGCAGCCGCCCGGCGAAATCCGCCAAGCTCTATGCGAGCGTGTGGGACCATGCCGCCGACGACAGTCCGCTGCGCGCGATCACGCGCGCGCAGGGGGCAGCGCTCAAGGGCGCGTTCGGACCGGGCGTGGAGGTTGGCTGGGCGATGCGCTACGGCCACCCGAGCATTGCGGGCGAGATCGCGCATCTGCACGATCTGGGTTGCGAACGCATCCTGATCGCGCCCTTGTATCCGCAATATTGCGCCGCGACGACGGCGACTGCGAACGATGCTGCCTTTGCTGCGTTGGCAAAACTGCGTTGGCAGCCCGCGATCCGCACGCTGCCACCGTACTACGACGATCCGGCGTATATCGGTGTGCTGGCTTCGAGCGTGGAAGCGGGGCTGGCGGGGCTGGCGTTCGCGCCCGATGTGCTGCTCGCGTCGTTCCACGGCATGCCGCGCCCCACTCTCGACAAGGGCGATCCCTATCACTGCCATTGCCGCAAGACTGCGCGGCTGCTGGGCGAACGCTTGGGACGCGAGGTGCGCGTGAGCTTCCAGTCGCGCTTCGGCGCGCAGGAGTGGCTCAAACCCTATACCGAGGTCGTGCTTTCGGCGATGCCGGAGGAGGGGGTGAAGCGGGTGGTGATGCTCGCACCGGGGTTCTCGGCGGATTGCCTCGAGACGCTCGAGGAATTGCAGATCCGTGGGCGTGAGACGTTCGAGCATGCGGGCGGGACCGATTTTGCGTATCTGCCCTGCCTGAACGACAGCGCGGGTGGCGTGGCGCTGCTGCGGGGGCTGATCGCGCGCGAGCTTGCCGGGTGGGTGGAGTTGTCGCACTAGTCAGCGCTGGCGGCACCCAGACCGCGAACGGGAGAGCGAGCATGGCACGGGTTGCATTGGTGACGGGCGGATCGCGCGGGATCGGCGAGGCGATCAGCATCGCGTTGAAGGCGCAGGGCGTAACCGTCGCCGCCAATTTTGCGGGTAACGAGGCGCGCGCGGCTGCTTTCACCGCTGCCACCGGCATCGCCACCTACAAGTGGGACGTCGCGGATGCGGGCGCGGGCGAGGCGGGGCTGAAGCGGGTGGAAGCCGAGCTGGGGCCGGTGGATATCCTTGTGAACAACGCGGGGATCACGCGCGACGGCGGCTTCATGAAGATGACCGATGAGATGTGGCGCGAGGTGCTGGATGTGAACCTGACGAGCGTGTTCCACCTGTGCAAGGCGGTGTTTCCGGGCATGCGCGCGCGTAAATGGGGGCGCATCGTCAACATCAGCTCGATCAATGGCCAGAAGGGGCAGTTCGGGCAGGTGAATTATTCAGCCGCGAAGGCGGGAATGATCGGCTTCACCAAGGCGCTCGCGCTCGAGGGCGCGAAAAACGGCGTGACGGTGAATGCGGTCGCGCCGGGCTATATTGCGACCGATATGGTCGCAGCGATGCCGCAGGACGTGCTCGACAAGATCGCGGCGGGTATTCCTGTGGGGCGATTAGGGACGGCGGGGGACGTGGCGCGCGGTGTGGCGTTCCTCACGGCCGAGGATGCGGGCTGGATCACGGGCACGACGCTTAGCATCAACGGCGGGCAGTTGATGGACTGAGCGGGAACCCGGACGGAGGACCAAACGTCCCGGATTAACGACGCCGCGCCGGGCCACGATGTCCGCCAAGCGGGCGGATCGGCTCCAGGTTGCCACGCGTGGGGAGATGAAAGACGGTCAGCCCCGCGTTGGGGGCCATGTGGGTGCTGTGACCGTGGCCTTAATTCCCCATCCCGCCGCGCGGGCCACCATGGGCACCCCGGCGACCATAGCCGCGCGATCCACGGTCTCGTTCGTGACTGAACGGACGGTCGTCCGATGCAGCAGCCCGGGGCGGCGCGAAAGGATCGGGGGCGGCGAACGTGGGCGCGGAAACCGCGAGCGCGAGGACCGCAACAAGCAACGGTCAGGCGAACATGGCCTGGGTCCTTCTGCACGGCAGGGCGAAGGTATCGCGTGTCGGAGGTACCGCCTCAGGCGGTTCCGGTCGAGCCAAAACCCGCCGCACCGCGTGCCGTGGTGCTGGCGAACGCCTCGGTGACGTTGAATACTGGGCGCAACAGGGGCAGGAAGACGAGCTGTGCGATGCGATCGCCGGGCTGCAAGGTGTAGGACGGCATGCCGGGGCGAAGCCAGGCGGAGATGAAGATCTCGCCCTGGTAGTCGGCGTCGATCGTGCCCACCGATTGGCCGAGGATCAGCCCGTGGCGATGGCCCAGCCCCGAGCGCGGCAGCGCGAATGCGACCATATCCGGCCGGTCCATGCCCACCGCCAGACCCGAAGGGATGAGCACCGCAGCGGTGCCGGGCTCCAGCGTCAGCGGTGCGGGCAGGCACGCGCGCAGATCGATTCCCGCCGCCCAGTCCGATTGATATTTGGGCAGGCCCCAAGCGTGCAGGCGGGCATCGAGGACGCGCACCTGCACTTCGGGCGGGTTCACAGCGACCCCCGGCGCTCGATGACCAGGATGCGCGCCTCGCCCAGCGGTTCGGCGACATGCTCATCGCCCGCTTCGGCAACGAAGATATCGGAAGGGCCAAGCAGCCGCGCGTGCTCCTGACCGCCTGTACGCCAGCGCATCCGAACCTGTCCGTCGAGCACCGCGAACACCTCCCGGCCGTCATTGACGTGTGAGATGTAGGGCCGGTCGGTCCAGTGCAGCCGGACGCTGGCACCTTCGATGTCGCCGAAGTCGCGCGCGCCCCACGGACGGTCGGCGGTGAAGCTGGCGACGCTGTCGACGATGGGGGGCATCAGGCGAGCAGCCTGGTGGCGGCGGCGGCGCGTTCCTCGTCGGTCGCCTCGCGCTTGCCGGGCACCGCGCGGCCGCGCTGGACGGCGGGGCGTGCGCGGCACGCCGCCATCCAGCGCGCGAGATGATCGAGGCCGGTAATGTCGATCCCCGACCATTCGTGCGTGTGGACCCACGACCAGTTGGCGATGTCTGCGATGCTGTAATCGCCCGCAAGCCACTCACGGTCGGCCAGATGCCGGTTAAGCACCTCGAACAGGCGGCGACCCTCGCGCTGGTAGCGTTCGATCGCAGCGGGAATTTTCTCGGGGAAATAGCGGCTGAAAACGTTCGCCTGTCCCATCATCGGCCCGACACCGCCCATCTGGAACATCAGCCAGCCGAGCACGTCTGCGCGCGCGCGGCCGGAGGCGGGGAGGAGCTTGCCCGCCTTTTCGGCCAAATGGATCAGGATCGCGCCGCTCTCGAAGACGGGAATTCCGTCGTCCTCGATCGCGGGAATACGGCCGTTGGGATTGATCGCGAGGAACCGTGGCTCCTTCTGCTCGCCCTTGGTCAGATCGAGATTGCGAACTTCGTAGGGCAGGCCGAGCTCTTCGAGCGCAATCGAGACTTTCCAGCCATTGGGTGTATCGGCGGTGTAGAGCGTGATCATGCGGGCACTCCGTTGCGCGGCCGCATCTAGGAAGCGGCGGGGCGCACGTCGAGATTGGCCGACAGGCGGGTGCTTGTGCGCGCAAACCACAGCAGGCCGAGCATGATGATGCCGGAAAGCAGAAAGGGCGCGTGCGGGCCGATTTGATACAGCCCGATGCCGATCGCGGGGGCGAAGATGAACGCGCCGCCGTTGATCGCGGTGACGGCACCCGCGACCGCGCCCTGCTCGTCCGGCCGAACGCTGAGCGATGGTCCAGCGGTATAGCCAGGGCGGGTGAAGCCGAAGCCCAGCCCCGTGAGGCCGTAAGCCACGACGATCGCGTGGTAATCGGGCGCAAACGCAAGCAGGCCCAGACCGGCGGCGGAGAAGGCCGCGCCCCAGCGGATCAGATCGCGCGGTTTCATGTCGAAGGTGTTGATCAGTCCCCATTGCGCGAGCAGCGCGGCCGCCGCACCTGCCATCAGCGCGATGCCGATGAAGCGCTGTGCGGCTTCGGGGTCCATGTGCATCCGGTCGATCACGAGGAAGCCGAGGCTCTGGCTGGAGGCGGCCTGCGCGTTCGCCGAGAGCGCGCCGAAGACGATCCACGGGCGGATGCGCGGATCGCGCCAGCTCAGGCGCGGTGGCGAACCGTCGGCGGCGTTGACTTCGCTTGCGCCAGAGGGCGCGCCGCCGATCGAGGGCATCGCGGCGGGAGAGCCGGTCGCGTCGTCGGGGGCGCGCTGGCTGTCGTCGGGCAGACGCGCGCGCACGATCAGCAGCACGATGAGGCCGACCGCTGCGAAGACGAACAACGGCCCCGCGAGCCGCACCCCAGGCAGCACGAAGAACGGTGCGAGCGCGGGCCCCAGGATGGTGCCCAGCCCGAAGGCGGACGCTAGCTGCGCAAGCGCGGCGGTCCGGTCGTGGCGCGACGTGCGCGCGGCGACATAGGCCTGGCTTGCGGGCATGGTGGCGGAGCCGAACAGGCCGAACACGCCGCGTGCGACCGCGAGCAGCACGATGAACAGCGTTGGGGCGAGCAGGCCGTGGAGGCCGACCGCCATGACGACTGCGCCGACCAGTGTGGCGACGACGAAGCCCGTGAGGCCCACCAGAATGACCCGCTTGCGCCCCTGCGTGTCCGAACGGCGCGCCCAATACGGGGCGGACCAGGTCCAGACGATCGCCGACAGGGAGAAGAACACCGCGACCGCGATATCGGGCAGGTGCAGCGCGCGGCCGAGCGCGGGGAGCACCGATTGCAGCGCGGTATTGCCCGCCGCAACCACGAGCAGGACGAGGAAGATCAGCGTGAATTCGGCACGGGGGAGGGCGGGACGCATCGTGCGCCGGTTAACGCGCGGGGGCGTGCGGGGGAACCCCGGGCTATGCCGGTGGCGCGCGCAGGCGTAGGTTGCTCGAAACAACCGAGGAGCGACGGCGATGAAGCTTTACACCGGACGCGGACCCAATCCCAAGGCGGCGCGCATGGCGTTGGCAGAGAAGGGGCTGGAATATGAACGGGTGGAGGTGGATATCGTCAAGAACGAGAGTCGCACGCCCGAGTATATGGCGCGGATCAACCCCGTCGGCACGATCCCCGCGCTCGAGACCGATGACGGGCAGATTATCTGCGAAGTGACCGCGATCGCCGAATATCTGGACGAGATTTCGCCTGCACCCCCGCTGATCGGTGCCACGATAACCGAGCGCGCGGAGACGCGCATGTGGGCGCGGCGGATCGATTTCGAGGTGTATACGCCAATGGGCCTCGCCTTCCAGGGCGGGCCGATGCGCGCGTTCTTCGACGGCAAGAAGCTGCTTGCGCCCGCCGAAAGCATACCGGCGTTCATAGAGATGGGCCGCGTGCGGCTCGAGTGGCTGGAAGGCCAGATGGCGGGGCGGACGTGGATTTGTGGCGAGCGCTTTAGTTGGGCCGACGTGCCACTGTTCTGCGCGCTCGAGTTCTTCGCCAAATATGGCGGGCAGGGCGTGCCGACGGGCGGTTGGCTCGACGGCTGGCGGAACCGGATGCGCGGGCGGGCGAGCGCGGGGGTTTAGGGCGGTAGCCTATCCACCCGTCACCCCGGCGTTGTGCCGGGGCCCAGAGATGGAAGGGAGCCACATGGCGAACGCGGGGCCGCTTTGTCTCGGGGCCCCGGGACAAGCCCGGGGTGACTGCCTTATGATCGGGGGCCTCCTCGCAACCCGCTTCACCCCCGGAACCCGAAACTTCCCGCCGCCTCCCATGGGCCGCCAAAATAGCGCCACAGATCGAAGCCCACGACCTGGAAGCGGATCGGTTCGAACGTCGCCGCGAGCGCGGCGAGGAGCGCGCGGGCGGTGGCGGGTTCGGCCTTGTTCTGGATCGTGATGTGTGGGCTGAAGCCGCCGCGGTCCTGCGCGGAGAGCAGCGGGAGCCACGCGTCGGCGAGTTCGGCGCGCAGTCTCACAAGCTCGGGCGCTTGGATGCGGTAAGCGACGCCCTTGCCGAGGTTCATCAGGCCGGTTGCCTGAGCAGCGACGGGGGGCTGGCCGCGCGCGAGCAGGCGGCAGCGCACCGCGACTTCGTCCGCTTGGCTCGGCGGCAGCGCGTGGAAGAGCGTGAGATGTGCCGAGAGCTGGTTGCGCTCGGGCGGGAAATAACGACTACGTTGCCCGTCGAAGAAGGCGAACGCAGCCTTGTCGATCGCGACGGCGAGGATCAGCGGCGCGTGCAGGTGCTGCGTCAGGCGAGCCAGTCCTCGGGCGAGTGCGCGGGCCACGCATCCTTGTCGATGCCGCGTGCGGCGGCAAGCGCGTCCGGGCTTACGTCCAAGCGTAGCGCCCCGTCTAATGGCTGGACGTCGAACGCGTGCCACGGGACCGCGAACAGCTTTTCGCCGACGCCGAGCACGCCGCCATGCGCAACGACGGCGTACGCGATCCCGCCCGCCTCGTGATCGACCATGAAATCGGTGACCGTGCCGATTGCGGTGCCATCGGTTGCGGTCACGGTAGCGCCGCAGATTTTCGTGGACGCGATCAGCGCCATCAGACGGTCGCCTGCGTAGCGGCGGCGGCGGCCTTGTCGTAGCGCGCGCGCAGGCCGAGCCAGCGCCAGACGCCGACGATATTCACGATCAGCAGGAAAGCGTTCTGCCACAGCAAGCCGGGCTGATGGGTCTTGTAAGCGATCGCCATCCAGCCGAGCGCGCCGATGCAGAAGACGATAAAGCCGTAGCCGGTGATCTTCGAGCCGAGATTGGCCGCGACCATAATCGCCGCGATCGTGGTGGCGATGGGGGCGATCCACTGGGCGGCTTGTTCCATCGCGGACAAAGCGCCAATTGCGGGTGGAAGTTCCGCTACTCGCGGGTGTCCAGCAACGCCGTGAGAAAGCAGTTTCTTCAAACCGATTGCGCCTTTTCTGCAACGCAATAATTCATCATCGTATTCTCCGCATTCGGACGGCTTAGTAAGCTCAGAAGTTGAAGCGCCTTGACGACATACCGGCTCTTGCCAAAGCGCACGTAGAAGCCGGGGAGCAGCATCTCGGGCGAGACGATCGCAAGTTCGCCCGCTTCAAGCGGATTGAAGCCGCTCTTTTCGACTTCGTCGCGCAGTTCGCCGGGTGTGAAGCAATATTGGAAAAAGCCGAGCCTAGCGTCGCCATAGCTCCGCTGTTCGGCCGCGACCAGTGCGCGCTGGCGTGCATGATCGGCTGGCACGGTCACAACGATGCGGCCGCCCGGCTTGACTATCCGCAAAAACTCGCGGAGCGCCGGTAACATCCCGTCGGGATCGTGCTCGATCACACCCCAAGAGACAATCCCGTCGCAACTGTCGGGCGCGAGTCCTGTCGCCCGGATGTCTCCCTGC
>Ga0123336_10000734_pt1 | contig 31870 bp, 26 predicted proteins | sample SSSSmetaG_FD_96466 | JGI IMG/M metagenome (GOLD analysis project Ga0123336, IMG submission 96466) | Glacier valley bacterial and archeal communities from Borup Fiord, Nunavut, Canada, to study Microbial Dark Matter (Phase II) - ​SSSS metaG | ecosystem: Environmental > Aquatic > Freshwater > Ice...
CGCGACCGCGGGCTTCTTCACGCTCTGCTTCTCGTAATGGGCCGCGTGGACGAGTAGCGTGCCGGATTTGCGATCGGCCTTGAGATCGACTCGTGCGACGAGCTCGTCGCCGAGCAAGAACGGCAGCACGTAATAGCCGTGCAAACGCTTCGGTGCCGGCGTGTAAATCTCGAGCCGGAACTTCATCCCGAACATCCGCTCGGTGCGGTCGCGCATCCAGATCAGGTTGTCAAAGGGCGAGAGCAGGGCGCCGCGCGCTCGATCGATCACGCCGGCCTTCGCGTCGCGATGAAGATAGCCGGGCTTGGGCCAGCCCTCGACGGTGGTCGCGATCAGCACGCCGGCCTCGACGAGCTCGGCGATCGCGGCACGCGCGGGCGCGACCGCGAGCCGATAATAGTCACGCAGATCCGCTTCGCTGCCGATCGCCATCGCGCGAGCGGAGCGCTCGATCAACGCGCGATGCGCTTCGTCGCGCGACGGAGTCTTCATCGCGAGGATCTCCGCGGGGAGCACGCGCTCGGTCAGGTCGTACAGCCGCTCGAACGAGCGCCGCTTCGCGCTCGTGACCTGGCCGCTCCAGAACAAGAATTCGATAGCGGTCTTGGTATCGGACCACGACCACCACCCGCCCTTGGTCTTCTTCTTCTTCGCCTCGGCGACCTCGATCGCGCCCGCCGCGATCGGGCCCTGATCGTGCACGACGGCGAGCACGTCGGCGACGAACGCCTTGCGCGTCTTGGCGATCGTGCGCATCCGGCCCCACGCTTCGTTGGCGGCAGCCTCCATGCGAAACCGCAAGAGGGGCTGGAGCGCGACCGGCAACAGCGATGCCTCGTGACCCCAGTACTCGAACAGCGAGCGCGGCGCTTCCCACGCGAGCGCGTCGAGCTCGGCGCGATCGTACGCGCCGAGCCGGCTGAACGCGGGGAGGTAGTGCGAGCGCGAGAGCGCGTTGACCGAATCGATCTGGATCACGCCGAGCCGCTCGACAAGCGTGCGGAGCTGGGTTCGCGTGACCTTCGCGGGGCGCGCCGCGAAGCCTTGCGCCGTGATCGCGAGCGCGCGCGCTTCGGCCCGCGACGTCACCGCACGATCGCCTGTGCCGCCGGTGCCGCCGGTGCCGCCTGTGCCGCCGGTGTCGCCGGTGCCGCCGGTGCCGCCGGTGCCCCCGGTGTCGACGAATCGGCTGCCGCTTGTGCCGCCTGGGTCTGTGCCGCCCGTGTCACGACGTGAACGTCCCGCTGCGGATATGGAATCACGATCTTCTCGTGCTTGAACGCGCGCGTGATCGCGAACCGCAACTTCGAGGCGACGATCAGCTCGTCGCGCGCCTCGGGGATCCATGCGAGCAGCGCGAGCTCCATCGCCGAATCGCCGAAGTTCTGATGGCGGACTTCGAACCTCGGCTCGTCGAGGACGAGCGGCTCGTCGTGCGCGACCTGCTCGAGCACGCGCACCACGTGATCGAGGTCGCAGTCGTACGAGATGCCAAGCTTGATCCAGATCCGGCGCACGTTCGTCGGCACGCTGTGGTTGACGACCAGCGCGGTGACGAGGCTGGCGTTCGGGACGATCATCGTGACGCCCTCGCGCGAGATCACGTGCGTGGCGCGCAACCCGATGTCCTCGACCGTACCGAGTACGCCGCCGACATCGATGAAGTCGCCCTTCTTGACCGGGCGCTCGAGCAAGAGGAGGAGGCCCGAGATGAAGTTCTCGGCGAGCTTCTGGAGCCCGAAGCCGATGCCTACCAGCAGCACCGCGCCACCGGCCATCAGTGCGCTGGTGTTGACGCCGATCGTCCCGAGCGCCATGAGGACGGCGATCAGCATGATCGTGTAGCGCGTGATCTTGATGGTCGTGTAGCGCACGCCCTTATCGAAGTCGCGTGCGGCCAGGAGACGCTCCAGGCTGCGGCCGACGAGCGATGTCACGATCCGGGCGACGAGCAGGATCGCCATCGCGGTGAACAGGGTCAGCGGAGTGACGGGAGTGCCCGAGAGGACCACCAGCGTGGTTCGCAAGTAGTGGAGGATCGTATCGAGCACGAGGTGACCCTACTGTGATAGATCGCGACGATGCAACGAACGATCACGGGCCTCCTGGGCGTGCTCCTGATGGCCGCGACCGTGTCGGCTGCACCCACCAAGGGCCTCACGATCCAGGACATGTTGGCGATGCAGCGAGTCGGCGACCCGGTGGTCAGCCCCGACGGCAAGCGCGCCGCTTTCACCCTACGAGACACCGATTACGACGCCAACCGCGGTCGGTTCGACATCTACGTCGTGCCGGTCGATGGCTCGAGCGAGCCGGTCCGCCTGACCTCGCACCCCGAAAACGACACCGATCCGGCATGGTCGCCGGACGGCAGGTGGATCTACTTCCTGTCGTCGCGCTCGGGCTCGAACCAGGTGTGGCGAATCGCGCCGAGCGGTGGCGAAGCCGAGCCGGTGACCAAGCTGCCCGTCGATCTCAATGGCTTCGAGATCTTCCCGGATGGCAAGCACCTCGCGCTCACCGCGGACGTCTACCCCGATGCCAAGACACTCGCCGAGACCATGAAGCGCGATGACGACAAGGCAAAATCGAAGGTCAAGGCGAAGATCTACACCGAGCTGTTCTTCCGCCACTGGGATACGTGGGAGGACGGCAAGTTCTCGCACCTGTTCGTGTGGGATCCGGCAAAGGCCGACGATGCGCGCGACCTCACGCCGGGCCTCGCCACCGATACGCCGGTCAAGCCCTTCGACGGCATGGAGGACATCTCGATCGCGCCCGATGGCAAGTCGCTCGTCTACCTCGCGCGCGTCGGCGGACGCGAGCAGGCGTGGACGACGAACACCGACGTGTTCCTCGTCTCGACGGATGGTCGCACCAAGCCGGTCGATCTCACGATCGCGAACAAGGCATATGATTTTACGCCAACCTTCTCGCCGGACGGCACGTCGCTCGCGATCGGCATGATGGTTCGCCAGGGCTACGAGGCGGATCGCACGCGGCTCGCGATCATCGACATGGCGACAAAGAGGGTCCGCGTCGTCACCGAAGCGTGGGACGCCTCGGTCGGTAGCTTCGAGTGGGCCAAGGACGGCAAGACGATCTACACGACGAGCGATCGCGTCGGCAACCACGCGCTGTTCGCGATCGATGTCGCGACCGGAGCCGCGAAGCTGCTCGCCGAAAAGGGCTTCACGGGTGGGCCCCAGCTCGCGGGCGATCGCATCGTCTACTCGCGCAACATGCTCGATCAGCCGACCGAGCTGTTCACGATGAAGCTCGACGGCAGCGACGTGAAGCAGATCACGCATATCAACGATGCGCGCGTCAAGGCGATCGCGTGGGGCGCGTACGAGCAGTTTTCGTTCAAGGGCGCCCACGGCGACACCGTGTATGGCTACGCGATGAAGCCTGCGAGCTTCGTCGCGGCCCAGAAGTATCCGATCGCGTTCCTCATCCACGGCGGCCCGCAGGGCAGCTTCGGCAACGATTTCCACTATCGCTGGAACCCCGAGGTGTTCGCGGGTCACGGCTACGGCACGGTGTTCATCGACTTCCACGGCTCGACCGGCTACGGCCAGAAGTTCGTCGACGCGATCAACGGGGACTGGGGTGGCGCTCCATACGAGGACCTCATGAAGGGCCTCGATGTAGCGATCGCTAAGTACCCGTGGCTCGACGGCAAGAACGCGGTCGCGCTCGGCGCTTCATACGGCGGCTTCATGATCAACTGGATCAACGGCAACACCGATCGGTTCAAGGCGTTGGTCTGCCACGATGGCAACAACGACGAGCGCAGCGCGTACCTCGCGACCGAGGAGCTGTGGTTCCCGGAGTGGGAGCACGGCGGCACCCCGTGGGACAAGCCCGTGGGCTACGCGAAGGACGAGCCGTTCGATCTGATCAAGAACTGGAAGACCCCCACGCTCGTCGTCCACGGTGGCCAGGACTTCCGCGTCGTCGAGACCGAGGGTATGGCCACGTTCACCGCGCTCCAGCGCAAGGGCGTTCCGAGCCGATTTTTGTATTTCCCCGACGAGAACCACTGGGTGTTGAAGCCGCAGAACTCCAAGCTGTGGCACGATGAAGTACTGAGCTGGATCGACCGTTACACAAAGAAGCACTGACGTTGGCTGACTCACTCGATACGCTGCTGGCCGATGGCGTGATCGACGAGATCCTCGGCCGGATCAAGAGCGGCAAAGAAGCGACCATCTCGATGGTCCGCCGCGGCGATGCCGTGCTCGCGGCAAAGGTCTACAAGGACCGCGAGACGCGCAGCTTCAAGAACAACGTCCAGTACAAAGAAGGTCGCAAGGTTCGCAACACGCGGACCCAGCGCGCGATGGACAGCGGCGGCAAGTTCGGCCGCGATGCAGCCGAACAAGCGTGGAAATCGGCCGAAGCGGATGCGCTGTTCAAGCTCGTCGATTCGGGCGTGCGCACCCCGACACCGGTGATGTTTTACGAGGGCGTGCTGCTCATGACGCTCGTGCTCGATCACGAGGGGCGGCCCGCGCCACGGCTCGAAGAGATCACGCTCGAGCCCGATGCGGTGATGGGCGTCTACGCCGATATCGTCGTCCAGCTGATCGCGTTGCTCTGCTGCGATCTCGTGCACGGCGATCTGTCGCCGTACAACATCCTGCTCGCCGCCGAGGGCCCGACGATCATCGATTTTCCGCAGGTCATCTCGGCCGCGCACAACACGCGCGCCGAGCACTTCTTCCTCCGCGACTTCGAGAACGTGCACTCGCATTTGGCCGCGATGGATCCCGCGCTCGCGATCCATCGCGTCGACGGTCGCGCGATCTGGCAGGCATACGTCCGTCGCGATCTGACACCGCAGTTCGTGCCGCCGACGCCCCCGCCGCTCCAGCAGTATCGCCGCAACGAACGGTTCGCATCGCCACGTCCGAATCGACCACCACCAACGCCACCGCGGCTCGACGACTACAGCGCGAGCCCGCGGCGCCCGGCACCACCCGCCCCGGCGCCCGTCGTCGAAGTACGGGCGGCGCGCTCGACCGAACCGCAGCCCCTGCATCCCAAATGGACGGGGCAAGAAACGAGGCCCGCGCCGCCGAGCAACGGGCGAGGTCCGCAACGCCCGAACGACTCGCGCTCGCGTCGCGACAACGCGCGTCCGAACGCGCGCTCGAACGACCCCGGTGCGAACGGCCCCCGTGCGAACGGCCCCCGCGCGAACGACCCCGGTGCGAACGGCCCCCGTGCGAACGACCCCGGTGCGAACGGCCCCCGTGCGAACGGCCCCCGTGCGAACGGCCCCCGTGCGAACGGCCAAGGTCCCGACGGTCGCAGTTCGAACGGCCAAGCGCCGAATCAAGCGCGCGACAACTGGCGCGTGAGCCCGCCGCCAAGCGGCGCACCGCCAGCCGGCTCGACCACATCTCGCGACAACTGGCGCGCGAGCTCGCGCCCCAGCGGCGCACCGCCAGCGGGCCCGAACACGTCGCATGACAACTGGCGGGTCAGTCCGCCGGCCGATGCCTCGCCCGCCAGTGCTGCGCCGCGCCCTGCCGTGGCTGCAGCGACGACTGGTTCGGAGCTGGTCGGTCAGCGCCGCCGACGCCGTCGTCGCTGACGAACGATCACCACATCGCGCGAGCCCGAGCGCGAGCGCGGCGCGTAGACGTAGCACTCAGATGCGCGAGCGGGTCGGCGTGCACCTGCGCATTTGAGCAGGACCTCTCGGTTGGCGCACCTTCGCCGCTCTCTAGAGCAAATCACACAGTTTCGGCAGCACCACGCCCGTTGCCTGATCGATCAAGAGCGCCGCATGCTCGTCTCCGCGGGTCGGGCCACGGTTCACGATCGCGACGGGCACGTCGCGCTCCGCCGCGCGACGCACGAAGCGATAGCCGGAGAACACCGCGAGCGAGCTGCCCGCAACGAGCAGGACCTCCGCTTGATCGAACAGCGCCCACGCCGCATCGAGCACGTCGCGCGGCACGCTCCCGCCGAAGAACACGACATCGGGCATCAACACACCACCGCACGCAGTGCACGCGACGAGCTCGAAATCCGCGACGAGCGCATCGGGTAGCTCGACATCACCATCCGGTTGGATCCGCGCATCGTTCGCGTGGCGGGGGTTCGCTTCGATCAGCCGCTGCTGCATGTAATCGCGCGACGTGATCTCGTTACACGCGAGGCAGCGCACGCGACGCAGCGCACCGTGGAGCTCGACGACGTTGCAGCTACCCGCGCTCGTGTGCAGCCCGTCGACATTCTGGGTGATGATGCCGGCGAGCAGGCCGCGCTGTTCGAGGGCAACGCACGCGAGATGGCCCGCGTTTGGCTTGGCCTCCGCCATCCGCGGCCAGCCGATCATCGAGCGCGCCCAATACTTCGTCCGCATCGCCGGCTTGTCGACGAACTCACGGTGCTGCATCGGATCGCGCACGCGCGGCGGTCGATCCGGCCCGCGGTAATCGGGGATGCCGCTCTCGGTCGAGATGCCGGCGCCGGTCAGCGCGACGATCCGCTTCCCGCGCGCGAGCTCGACAAGTTCTGCGATCCCTCGTCCGTCTGGTGCCGACCCCACGCAGGACTATCTAGCAGGCCTACGGCTTTTTGCCGACGGTCGAGTACAGCGCGGTTTGGGCCGCCTGCTTTTCGGTCACCGCGAACGATTCGGCATCCGACGGGAAGGTGCCAGCACGCACCTCGCTCACGTACTGCTGGGTCGCCTGCTTGATCGTGGCGCCGAGCTGCGCGAACCGCCGTACGAAGCGTGGCTTGAACTCTTCGTTCATGCCGAGCATGTCGTAGCAGACGAGGACCTGGCCGTCGCAATCGACGCCCGCACCGATGCCGATCGTCGGAATCTGCAGCGCCGCCGTGATGGCGTGTGCGATATCGGCCGGAATCGCCTCGAGCACGATCGCGTAGGCGCCCGCCGCTTCGAGCGCGAGGGCATCGGCGAGCAAGCGTTCGCGCCCACCGGCGTCGCGGCCCTGAACCTTGAAGCCGCCGAACTGGTGGAACGATTGCGGCGTGAGGCCGATGTGGCCCATCACCGGAATGCCCGCGGCCACCAACTTCTCGACGAGCGGTGCGTGCTGAGCGCCGCCTTCGAGCTTCACCGAATGGCACCCGCCTTCTTTGATCAGCCGGCCTGCCGCGGTCAGGCCCTGCTCGATCGAGGCTTGATACGACATGAACGGCATATCACCGACCACGTGGGCTCGCGCGACACCTCGCACGACGGCGCGGCAGTGATAGGCCATCTCCTCGAGCGTGACGGGGAGCGTGGTGTCATGGCCTTGGATCACCATGCCGAGCGAATCGCCAACGAGGAGGACGTCAGCGCCAGCGTCATCGAAGAGCCGCCCGAACGTCGCGTCGTAGGCGGTGACCATGGCGATCTTCTCGCCGCGCTCTTTCATCTGCCGGAGGGTGTGGATGGTGACGCGCTGCGCCTTCATTCCGTCCCGCTTTCTAGGTTTCGTGATTCGCGTTGCGAGGTCGCGTGCCAGAACATCTGGCTACGCGCTTCGGTCGATCACGTGCCCCGATTGTATCAGATCGGGGCGAGCGAGAAGTTCACGTGAACTTGAGCACCCGAACCCGTGAGGATCACGGCGGAATCTTTGCGCCAACCGGTCTCGAACGGGTCGATCGTGATCTCCGAGCCGAGGTCGTCGTCGAAGAGCAGGTCCTTATCGTAGAGGTGCGCCTTGAGCTTGATGGTCGAGCCGCCCGTTGGCGAGACATTCACGATCGCGGTGGCGATGCCCTGACCGAAGGAGGTGCCCTGGTGAATCTGGACGTAGTTGCCCGAGTCCTTGTGCCAGAGCGAGACCGAATTGGTGCCTTCGACCGAGATGTCGCCGTAGACCTCGAGGTTGTCGCCGCTGTCATTCGCCACGTCGACGGTGATGCTCTGCAGGATGACCTGGACCTGCTGCGAGATGCGGTCACAGGTCTTCACGTCGTAGTTCGTGGTCTCCGACATGCGCGCGGGCGAGTTGTTCTTGAGGTAGTTGAGCTTGTACGCGATCGGCGCGCCCGGAGAGTTTTTCGAGTAGTTTCCGCCGGCCTTGATGAACGCGATCAGGTTGTCGTAGCTATCGATCGCCTGGACTGCGGTGCCGGCATCGCCGCCGAGAATGAACGCGGTGATCTTGGATTTCGAGAGGATGTCTTTGTAGGTTACCGAGACATTGCCCGAGACATCGGCGCCGCTCGAGTAGGCGAAGTCGAGCGCGGCGCCCATCTCTTCGTCCGAGTACTCCGACTCGAACGTGAACACGACCATCCGGCCGTAGGTGATCGACGAGACGTACGCGGGCGGCCGCGTCTCGTCCATGTGCGCTTTGACATCGGCGAGCGTCACGCTCGCGTCGAGCACGGCGGCTGGCGACGACGGCGCATCGAAATCGACGGTGTAGTACGTCTGCATGTACTTCACGAGGTAACGCGAGCGCGTCTGGCTATCCGAGAAGTTGAAGCTCGTCTTGAGGTTCGCGACGCCGAGGCCCCAGCTCGCCTTGACGCCGAGCGCGATGTTGAGCTGCTCCTGCGAGTGGACCTGCTCGATCTCGGAAGAGATGTTGGCGGGCGTCGAACCCGTGATGTCGGTGTCGAGGATGCCACTGAGCGCGTCGCGATACGTCGCGAGGCTCGGGTTGGCGACCGTCGCCTTCTTGGTGCCATCGATGTTCTGGAGGCTGACCGAGATGGTGCCGGCCGTCCGCGGCATCACGATCTGGGTGAACAGGCCGGTGAGCACCGAGTCGGCGCTGACGAGGGCGCCCGGCCACAGCGAATCGGAGTTCGCTGCGAACGCCACGATCTGGTCGTAATCGCGGGTCTCTTGCAGATTCTGCGTGCTGCACTGGTAGTCGCCGTCGGTCGTCTGGGCCGAAACCGTGCCTTGCACGACGGCAGGCGGGTCGACGGGAAGCAGCGGCAGCCCTTCGATGTATTGATCGATGGCGCCGCCTTGCGGGCCGGTGGAATCTCCGACATCGCCGGCACAGCCATTGGTCATCACCGCGAACAGGATCCCGGTCAGTACAGCTCGCATGTCCGAGGTGTAGAGCAACTACCCTGCCAGCATCATGTGCAAAGACTTTCACTACTTCCGCTAGAGCCGCGAGACCCCAGGAGCTTCTTGCCTGGCTAGCGGATCAGCCAGCTCAGCCCGTGAACGCGAGTCCTTGCACCGACATACCCCCGTCGACCGAGATGCACTGGCCGGTGATGTACGAGGCGACCGGCAGGGCGAGGAACGCGACGAGGCTGGCGACCTCCCGCGGCTCCGCGATGCGGCCCATCGGGGTGCGCGCCAGGATCGCTGCGAGCTTCGTAGGATCGGCCAACACCGGTGCCGCGAGGGGGGTTCGCGTGTACCAGGGCGCGACCGTATTCACGCGGATCTGATCGCGGGCCCACTCCAGCGCCATCACACGCGCGGCTTGCGCGAGCCCGGCCTTCGCCGCCGCGTACGCGACACTGGTCGGCAGAGCGAGCTGACCAACGACCGATCCGATATGGATGACGCTCGCGTGCGCGGCGCGGAGTTGCGGATGCAGGTCGCGCGAGAGCAACACCGCGGCACTGAGGTCGAGCGCGAGGATCCGCTCCCACGTCTCGTCGTCATACTCGACCAGCGGCTTGCGGACATTCGTCGCGGCGTTGTGAACCAAGATGTCGATCGGTTTGCCCGCGAGCGCGGCGACGATCTTCGAACGCTCGGTCGTGAGGTCCGCGTCGATATCGGCATCGCTGCGCGCGATCGTCGTGATCGTCGCCCCGAGCCCCGCGAGCTCTTCGCAGATCGCCGCGCCGATGCCTTTCGTACCACCCGTGACGACCGCGTGCTTGCCGCGGAGGTCCCAGCCCGGCATCACGTGGTGTGCTTCTCCACGATCGCGATATACGCGGTCATCGCGGCATCTTTGGTTTCGCCTTGGTGCTTGGTCCACGCGTCGTACTTCGCGCGCCCCTTGAGATCGAGCATGCCCGAGCGCGGACCCGCGACATCACCGATCGTCGCTTGCTTGTAGAGCGCGTACATCTCGAGCAGGACATTGTTGCCGAGCCCGGTGACCGGCTTGATTCGGACCTGCGCATCCGCGAACCGCTGTGCAAGATCAGACATGCACCAATGGTAAGACATGGGGATGGAGGCGCGCATCCTGGACGGCGATCAGTATCGGGTCACCCAGGACCCGACGGAGATCCACGCCGCACTCGACGCCAAAAAGCCGATCTGGATCGAGCTCCAGCAGAAAGACCACGCTTGCGACGTGCTGCTCGCGAAGCAACTCGAGCTCCATCCACTCACCATCGAAGATATCTGGGCGACCCGCAGCCAGCCCAAGCTCGAGGACTACGACAAGTACCTTTACATCATCGTCCACGGCATCGCGCAGGCCAAGAAGTCCGGCTCGATCCGGCTGATCGAGCTCGATCTCGTGATCGGGTCGACGTGGGTGATCACGCACGATCCGGAGCACATCGTCGATGCGGTGCGTTCGGAGCTCGACCGCACGCCGAAATTGCTCGCGAAGGGACCGGCCTGGATCGCGCACGCGATCCTCGACACCGCGGTCGATCGATACTTGCCGGTGGTCGATAACCTCGACACCCAGATCGAGAAGCTCGAGAACGACGTGCTGCGCAAGGCCGGGACCAAGCAAGGCCCGCCGATCCTGCGCAGGATCCTCAGCTTCAAGCGGATGCTGCTCACGCTGCGTCGGATGAGCATCCACCAGCGCGAGATCTTGCTCCGCCTCGCGCGCGGCGAGTTCGACGAGATACCAAAGGAGATGACGCCGTTCTATCGGGACGTCTACGATCACTTCCTCCGGATCAACGACCTGATCGAGAGCTACCGCGACCTCGTGACCTCCGCGCTCGAGGCCTATCTGTCCGTTCAGTCCAACCGGATGAACGAGATCATGAAGACGCTCACTCTGATGTCGACCGTGATGCTGCCGATCACGTTCATCGCGGGGGTGTACGGCATGAACTTCGACCACATGCCGGAGCTCCACACGGTCTGGGGCTACCCCGCGGCCCTCGGCCTGATGGGAGCGTTCGTGATGGGGTGCCTCGTGTGGTTCCGTCGAAGGGGCTGGATCGGCTCGAAAGATCTCCAGGTTCCCGACGACCCTGACGATGACCTCGAAATCGAAGACCCCGAAGACGCGCCGGTGATCGTCCGAGGCGCTGATCTGTAGGTCTGTGAGTGTCTCTAGTTGCCTCGGGCGGGTTAAATGTGGAGTATCGGGCTCGTTCCCGTGACGCGCGTTCTGACTTTGATGGCAACGGTCTGTCTGGCGGTCGCGACCGCGAGCGCCGGCAAAGCGGTCGGCTACGTCGCCGGTGAGAAGACCCCGATCAAGCTGACCGACATCAACGGCAAGGATGTCGAGATCCGCACCGCGAAGGCGTTCCGCGTGATGGCGAAGGCCGCGAGCAAGAAGGGCGTCGATCTCAAGATTCGCTCGGGCTTCCGCAGCTTCGCCAAGCAAGAGAAGCTCTACAAGCAGTACCGCCGCGGTCAGGGCAACCTCGCCGCGCCGCCGGGCTACTCGAACCACGAGAGCGGTCGGGCGCTCGATCTCTTCGTCACCGATCACAAGGCGTTCGACTGGCTTCAGGAGCACGGCGCGACCTACGGCTTCCACCGCACCGTGCCGGGAGAAGCGTGGCACTGGGAGTACCTCGGCAACGAGGACAAGGACGCCATCGCGCGCGACTCCAAGAAGACGAAATCGAAATCGAAGAAGAAGCCGACCAGCTAGTGCGGTTCGCGCTGCTGTTCTTGTTGGCCTGCGCTGCGCCTCAGCATGCGAGCTTTGCGCCGAGTGACGACGCCGCGATCCGCACCGTGATGGCGAGCCAGGCGGCGGCGTGGAATCGCGGCGACCTCGAAGGCTTCATGGCGGGCTACGCGCATTCACCGGACCTCGTGTTCACCTCGGGCGGCAACATTCGCCACGGCTACGACGAGACGATCGCGAAGTACAAGGCGAAGTACGGCACCGACACGTCCACGATGGGCAAGCTCGCCTTCGAGCTGCTCTCGATCCAGCACCTCGGCGCAGATGGCGCGATCGTGCTCGGGCGGTGGAAGCTGACCGGTCCCCAGGACGCTGGCGGCGTGTTCTCGGTCGCCTTCGAGCGCGGAGCGGACGGCTGGAAGATCGTCCACGACCACACGTCTGCTGATCCGAGCTAGACGTCCGCGGCCGGGCACGGCGGCCCGCGCGCGAACGGCGGCTGCGTGGTGTGAAAGGCCCAGTGTGCTCGTGGCGCGTCACAAATCGCGGCACGGGTTGGCAGCGCCGAGCAACGAGCGGCTGGCGCGCATGTTGCTGCCTGGCACTGCATGGAATCCACGCTCGGAGGCACGGTCGGGCTATCTCAGCTGTTGAACGTCACGTTTGGTAGCGAGCGTCCCGCGACGCGCGCGCGGGAAGCAAGGCTCGCGGTGGTCGCGCTCGTCAGTGGCTTGGTGCTCGCCTCGATATGGGGGCTCGCCGCGGGAAGCTCCTCGGTCGAGCTCGCGATCGCTGACTTGTATAAAGTGCCGATGGTGATCCTGTTATCGGCGATCACCGCATTGCCGCCGGGCCTCCTGATGCTGCGGATCTCGAACGCGAAGCTCTCGGCGGTCGAGCTCGCCGGCGCGTTCGCGATCTCGATCTTCGGCGGCACGCTCGTGCTCGCCACGCTCGCGCCGCTCGTCACGATCTACTACCACACGAGCACGAAGGCTGGCGTGCCGCTCGCGCTGGGCTCGGTGTTCGTCTCGCTCGCGACCGCGTCGATGTTGTTTACACGCGCGGTCGCACGCCGGCTCGGCGAGCACAAGAGCGGATCGCTGTTCGCGGTCGTGGTGCTCGTCGCGATCTTTCTCGCGGCGTTACTCCAGTTCGTCGCGCTCGCATCTCCCATTATTGGAGTGCATGGCACGACATTCGAGCTCGGCCTGGATGGGCTCCATCGATGAGCCTCGCCGGGCACAGCGCGCACTACCTGCAAGTGACGTGGGGTGTCGCGACCGCGATCGGCGGTGCGGTGATCCTCGCACTCGTCGCGGTGTACAGGTGGGCGACCCGCGAGGTCGAGGCCGAAGACGTCGAGCGCATCCTCGCGGAGGATGAGCTGGCAGAGCGGCGCGAACATGTCGCCGAACGACACGGTTAGGCGCCTGCGGTAGGCTCAGCCGTATGAACGATGTGAAGTCGCGCGTCAGTGAAGAGGAGTGGAAGCTCCGGACGGATCTCGCGGCGGCGTACCGGCTGGTCGCTCACTTTGGCTGGGACGATCTGATCTTCACGCACATCTCGGCGCGCCTGCCGGGCACCGATCATCACTTCTTGATCAACCCGTACGGCATGACCTTCGACGAGGTCACCGCATCGTCGCTCGTGAAGATCGATCTCGAAGGCAAGAAGCTGATGGACAGCCCGTACGAGATCAATCCGGCGGGCTTCACGATCCACAGCGCGATCCACGCGGCGCGCGAGGATGCCAAGTGCGTGCTCCACACGCACAGCCTCGACGGCGTCGCGATCTCCGCGACGAAGCAGGGCATCTTGCCGATCTCGCAGCAATCGATCTTCGTGCTCGCGTCGCTCGCGTATCACGACTACGAAGGCGTGGCGCTGCACGAGGGCGAGAAGCCGCGGCTCGTGCGCGACCTCGGTGACAAGAACTTCTTGATGCTGCGCAACCACGGCATCCTCACGGTGGGCAGCTCGATCGCCGATACGTTCCTGTTCATGTACTTGTTCGAGGCGTGCTGCACGGTCCAGGTCCGCGCGCAGTCGACTCACGGCGAGCTCATCACGATCGATCCCAAGATCGTCGCGGGCGCACAGATGGCCGCGAAGCAGGTCACGCGCTCGGCGGGTGGCGGCTTGGCGTGGCCGGGCCTGTTGCGGAAGCTCGATCGGATCGATCGCAGCTATCGAGACTGATAGACTCGCGCCAGATGCCCGCGCCCGATGACCTCGAGACCCTGCAGAACAAGCTCCGGAAGCGCGGGTTTCGCCAGGACGACCTGTTCCTGCACGAGTGTGCCACCTGCAAGGCGAACGCGGTCGTGATCTTCGCGATCTCGGGGCGGTCTGGAGGCCGAGATATTCGGATCTGTCAGGAGTGTGGCGATGCCAAGTCGTGGACCGCTGGAGCGGGCATGGATGGTCGCGTCGAGGACGGGACGTTCGATCTCCGCGCGTTCGCGCGCTAGCCGGCTCGCCTCCATCAGCGGGGCATCAACACCGGTAGCCGGCGGCCGACTTTCGGTGTGATGCGACCGAAATTTCGCGAGACGTTGTGGTTCAAGAAGGGCGTCAAGGACGCGGAGGCCGCACAGGAAGCGGATCCGCACGACATCATGGCGCCCAAGGCGGCCGATATGATGCCGATCGAGGATCGTTACGATGATGGCGCCGAGCCGATCAATCTCGTCGATTCAGTCGCGTTCGGGGTCCACACCGGCAAGACCGAGTACATGCCGAAGCTCGCGACCGGTCTGCACGCGCCGCTCGACGAAGGCGATGAAGTGAACGAAGGCCTGATCGTCAGAGATCTCAAGGCCGGTCGCAAACGCGTGTTCGCCGCGCTCGGCGTCGGCGCGGTGCTCGTGCTCGCCGTCGTGATCGTGTTCGTCGCGAGCTAGCCGATCAGCTGCGGAACCATGCGTGCGACATCGGCGGTCGAGACCCCGAGGCGCTTCGCATAGTCCGTGAGCTGATCCGTGCCTATCCGGCTGATCGCGAAGTACTTCGCATCGGGATGCGCGAAGTAGAGCCCCGAGACCGAGGCGGTCGGCATCATCGCGTAACTCTCGGTCAACGACACGCTGTGATGCCGGGCGTTGTCCAGCAGCTCGAACAGCGTACCCTTCGGCGTGTGATCCGGGCATGCCGGATAACCGAACGCCGGGCGAATGCCGCGGTACTTCTCCGCGAGGATATCTTCGCGCGTGAGCTGCTCCGCCTTGCCGTAACCGAAGTCTTGCCGTACCTGGTGGTGCATGTACTCGGCCGCAGCTTCGGCGAGCCGGTCGGCGAGCGCCTTCGCCATGATCGCGTTGTAGTCGTCGTGCTGCTTCTCGAACGAACCGGCGAGCTCGTCGGTGCCGATGCCGGCGGTCACGATGAACGCACCGAGATAGTCGACCGGGCTGCCGCTGCGCGCCGGAGCGATATAGTCCGCGAGCGAGAAGCACACTTCCTTGTCTTCTTGCTGCCGCATCATCGGGAACTTCGCGAGCTCTCGCGTGCCGTCGAGCACCGTGATGTCTTCGCCATTCGACGCCGCGTTCCAGAACCCGTAGGTCGCCTTCGCGCGCAGCAGCTTGCCGTCGATGATCTTCGCGAGCAGCTCTTTGCCGTCGGCGAACACCTTGCGCGCGGCATCACCCTTCTTCGGATCCTGGAGGATCGCGGGATAGCGCCCACTGAGCTCCCAGGTGTGGAAGAACGGGGACCAATCGATCCACTCGGCCAGCACGGCGAGATCGAGATCGCGGTTGCGCACGCCCGTGAACGCGGGCGCCGCGATCTTGGTGAAGTCGATCTTCTCGCGCCGCGACTTGGCCTCGGCGTACGTCAGCATCGGCCGCTTCTGCGACACCGCGTATTGCGCGCGCGCGGTCTCCTGCTTCGCGCTGATCTCGGCGAGGTAGCCCGCGCGATCGCTCCCGAGCAGCTTGCCGAGGACGCCAACGGCGAGCGACGCATCGGGCACGTGGACCGTGCCATTCGTGTAGGCCGGCGCGATCTTTACGGCGGTGTGCTTGCCACTCGTGGTGGCGCCGCCGATCAGTAGTGGCATCGTCATGCCTCGACGCGTCATCTCGTTCGCGACACTGATCATCTCGTCGAGCGAGGGCGTGATCAGGCCCGAGAGGCCGATGAGGTCGGCCTTGAGCTCGATCGCGGCATCGAGGATCTTGTGCGCCGGCACCATCACGCCGAGGTCCACGACCTCGTAGCCATTGCAGCGCAGCACGACGCCGACGATGTTCTTGCCGATATCATGGACGTCGCCTTTGACGGTCGCGATGACCATCTTGCCCTTGGCGGTCGTATCGCCGATGCGCCGCTTCTCCTCTGCCATCAGCGGCTCGAGGATCGCGACTGCCTTCTTCATCACGCGCGCCGACTTCACGACCTGCGGGAGGAACATCTTGCCGGTGCCAAACAGCGTGCCGACGATATTCATGCCGTCCATCATCGGACCCTCGATGATGTCGAGCGGCCTGGGGTACGTGGCGAGCGCCTCGGCGATATCCGGATCGATGAAATCGGTGATGCCGTTGACGAGCGAGTGTGCGAGCCGCTCGGGCAGTGTGCCCTTGCGCCACTCGAGCTCGTCTTCTTTGCGGACCGTGTTGCCGGAGAACTCGGCCGCGATCGCGAGCATCCGCTCCGTGGCATCGGCACGTCGATTCAACACGAGATCTTCTGCCGCCTCGCGCAGCTTCGGATCGAGTTGCTCGTACACCGCGAGCTGACCGGCGTTGACGATCGCCATGTCCATGCCGGCCTGGATCGCGTGATAGAGGAACACCGAGTGCAGCGCCTCGCGCACGCGCGGCGAGCTGCGGAACGAGAACGACAGGTTCGAGACACCGCCGGAGACCTTCGTACCGGGGAGCTCGGCTTTGATCCGCTTGATAGCCTCGATGAACGCGACCGCGTAGCCATCGTGCTCCTCGATCCCGGTGCCGATCGTGAGGATGTTCGGATCGAAGATGATGTCCTCGGGCGGGAACCCGACCTGCTCGGTCAGGATCTTGTACGCGCGGTGCGCGATCACGAGCCGGTGATCGGCGGTGGTCGCCTGGCCGGTCTCGTCGAACGCCATCACCACGACCGCCGCGCCGAACCGGCGCACGATCTTCGCGTGCCGGATGAACGGCTCCTCGCCCTCCTTGAGCGAGATCGAGTTGACGATGCCCTTACCCTGCAAGCACTCGAGCCCCGCCTCGATGACCTCGAACTTCGAGCTGTCGACCATCACGGGCAGGCGCGCGACATCGGGCTCGCCGGCGAGCAAGTTGATGAACCGCCGCATCGCGGCGACGCCATCGAGCATGCCTTCGTCCATGCAGACGTCGAGGATGTTCGCGCCACCGGCGACCTGGTCGCGCGCGACCGCGACGGCTTCTTCGTACTTCTCGTCCTTGATCAGGCGCCGGAACGCGGCCGAGCCGGTCACGTTCGTGCGCTCGCCGACGATGATGAAGTTGGTCTCCGGCGTGATCGTGAGCGGCTCGAGGCCCGAGAGCCGCATGTACTTCGCGGGGACCGCGATCGTGCGCGGCTTGACGCCCTCGACTGCCGCGCGGATCGCGGTGATGTGCTCGGGGCGCGTACCACAGCAACCGCCGACGAGGTTGACGAGGCCTTCGCGCGCGAAGCTGCCGAGCACCCCGGCCATCTGCGCCGGCGTGTCGTCGTAGCCGCCCATCTCGTTCGGCAGGCCGGCGTTCGGATAACACGCGACGCGGATGCCGGCGTTGCGTGCGAGCTCCATCACGTGCGGCCGCATGTCCTCGGCGCCGAGCGCGCAGTTGATGCTGACCGCGAGCAGATTTGCATGCGAGATCGAGTTGAAGAACGCCTCGACGGTCTGGCCCGACAGCGTGCGGCCCGATCGGTCGGGAATGGTCACCGACGCGATCACCGGCACGCGGCGGACGCCTTGCGTGAACAGCTCCTCGAACGCGTACAGCGCCGCCTTGCAGTTCAGCGTGTCGAGGTGGGTCTCGGTCAGGATGAGATCGACGCCGCCTTCGATCAGCGAGCGCGCTTGCGCGCTGAACGAAGCCGCGAGCTCCTGGAACGTGACCGAGCGCTTGGAGGGATCGTTGACGTCGGGCGAGATCGACGCAGACCTCGTGGTCGGGCCGATCGACCCGGCGACCCAGCGCGGCTGGCCATCACCTCTGGTCGCGCGCTCGGCGGCGCGGCGCGCGCAGCCAGCAGCCGAGATGTTGATGTCGTGCGCGGCGGCCTCGAGATCGTAATCGGCAAGCGAGATCGACGTCGCGGTGAACGTATTGGTCTCGACCATGTCCGCGCCGGCCGCGAGAAATTGGTAGTGAATCTCCTCGATCGCCTGGGGCTTGGTGAGCGCGAGGAGGTCGGTACAACCCTTGACCGAGGTGGGGTGATTGGCGAACCGCTCGCCGCGCCAGAGCTCTTCGTGCTTGAGCTCGAGGCCCTGGATCATGGTGCCCATCGCTCCGTCGAGAACAACGATGCGACGGTTGAGCAGTTCCACGAGCTCGTCGACGGAAGACATCGTTCGTGATTACCACTAGTAAAGGCAGACGTCGATTCCCCGGATCGTCTAGACTTCGCAGCGTGAACGCCCGCAGCCCCGGCCCCATCTTGGACTCGATTCTCGACGCCACCGGCTTCACGCCGATGGTTCGCCTGGCCCGGATCGGTCGCGATCTCCCGTGCGAGCTGCTCGCGAAGTGCGAGTTCATGAACCCCGGTGGCTCGATCAAGGACCGCATCGGCGTCAAGATGCTCATCGACGCCGAGACCTCGGGCCGGATCAAACCGGGCGATACGCTGATCGAGCCGACCTCGGGCAACACCGGCATCGGCCTCGCGATAGCGGCCGCGGCGAAGGGCTATCGCGTGATCATCACGATGCCCGAAAAGATGTCGCAGGAAAAACAGGTCGTGCTCGAGGCGCTCGGCGCCGAGATCATCCGGACCCCGACCGAGGCCGCGTGGGATTCACCCGAGAGCCACATCGGCGTGGCGCGCCGGCTCCGCGAGATCATCCCGAACTCGCACATCCTCGATCAGTACTCGAACCCCGCGAATCCCGGCGCGCACGAAATGGGCACGGGCGTCGAGATCCTCGAGCAGTGCGAAGGCAAGGTCGATGCGATCGTGATGACCGCCGGCACTGGCGGCACGATCAGCGGTGTCGCGCGCGCGGTCAAGAAGGTCGCACCGCAGTGCCAGATCATTGGCGTCGATCCCGAAGGCTCGATCCTCGCGGGGCCTGGCGAGATCAAGTCGTACAAGGTCGAAGGCATCGGCTACGACTTCATCCCCGACGTCTTCGATCGTCGCCTCGTCGATCGCTGGGTCAAGTCCAACGACCGCGACTCGTTCCTCGTGGCACGCCAGCTGATCCGCCAGGAGGGCCTGCTGGTTGGCGGCTCGTCGGGTTCGGCCGTGTGGGCCGCGATGCAGGTCTGCCGCGACCTCGGCCCCAACAAGCGCGTCGTCGTCGTCCTCTCGGACTCGATTCGCAACTACCTCTCGAAGTTCGTCGACGATCGCTGGATGCGCCAGCAGGGCTTCTTCAAGGCCGATTGGGAGGTCGGCACCGTCGGCGACGTGATGCGCACGATCGGCCGTCGCGACGTGATCGCGCTCGACGTCAACGACAAGGTCAGCCGCGCGACCGACATGTTCAAGGAACACGGCATCTCGCAGATGCCGGTACTCGATCAGAAGCAGCTCGCAGGCATCTTGACCGAGAGCGACTTGCTCCATCAATTGATGGGCGGTCGGATCGACCGCAATACGGTCGTCGCCGAAGTAATGGAGCGCAAAGTCTCGACCGTGTCGATGCACGCGGGTTCGGGCGAGCTGCCGCGGATCTTCGAGCGCGGCGAGGTCGCGATCGTGGTCGACGATGACAACAAGTCGATCATCGGATTATTGACGAAGATGGACCTCATCGAGATGCTCGCGAATCGCCGAGCTACCTCGTCGAGCTAGTCGATCGCGAGCGACCACGAGACCAGGTGGTTTTCCTGGAATTGCTGACTGGTCGAGCCGACGATCCCGAAGATAGGCGGCACGTCGAAGCTGCCCGCGAGTTTCCTGGCGTCTGCCGTGCGGGCGTCGCGCCATCGAGTCGGGCGACACGGTCGCAAGCTCCAGGCGAGCATGGAAGCAAAGGCGATCTTCACGTCATTATTGAGGATATCTAGGGGGTGCCTCAGGCGGTCAATTCATTCAGGAGCTTGCGGGCATCGATCCCCGAGGAACACACGGTGAGGGTGGCGTGGTCGGCGTCGTGGAGCAGGCTCACCACACAGCTCCCGACAGGGTCAACAGGTGTGGCGAGGCGTCCTGGCGACGACGCCGCGACGCCCGGCGTGCCCGAAATCTTCGAGACCGAGCCGCGACCGCCGATCAGGTTCGCGATCGCTTCGAGCCATGCGGGACGCGCGGTGCCGACGGCGTGGCGCTTCCACGCGAGCGGAACGGGAACCGCTTGCGCTGCCGCGAGCAGGTGGGCAGACACGCCGGCCCCGGCGGCTTCACGCGCGAGCAACAGCTTCGTGCGTGCGGCGAACTCGGCGAACGGCTCGGCGCGCCCGGCCTCGAACCGCACGCTCGCGATCGCCGGCACCACGCGGCGCTTGAATCGTTCGGCGTCGTCGCGCGCACCGGGTGCGACCGGAATCTGAAACGTCGGCGAGAATCGTGTGCGAGGCGTGAGGCGGGGCAACGCGCAGCCGAGTCGATATGCGAGCTCGAGCGCTCGCGGCGTGGTCGAGAGCTCCTGCCACGCGACATCGAGGGCGATCGCATCCCCTGGAATGACAGGCGAGGGCAGGATGATCGGCCGAACGACGGGGCGATCCGAGGTCGCCAGGTGCGTGGTCGTGCGCTCGCGGATCTCGTTCGCGAGCCACGCGTGGCCGAAGCCATCGACGACCATGTGACACGTCGTGACCAGATCGAGCCCGTAGCTGCGCGACAGCCCGAGCCACGGACCGGTGCGCACACCACCGCGCGTGATCCAGCCGCGACGATGACCGTGGCGCGCGGTCGCGATCGGTTCGTCGCCGAGCGTGATCGTGACGAATGGCGTGACCTCGCCGAGTGGCTGGAGCTCGGTCGTGCGCGCGTGTGGATTCGCGATCACGGCGGCGAGCTCCAGCGCGAGCGCGCGATCGTCGCCGAGCCGTGCGCCGTAGCCGCGATCACCGATCGCGAACGCGACGAGCTCGAGCGCGCTCGGCTCGATGGTGGAGGCCATGGCATCGCGGCGGATCGTCACCGCGAGCGGCTGGCCAGGTAGCTTGCCATCGAGCGCGAGGAGTGCAGCACGTGCGGCGTGAGCGCGCGCGATCGCATGCGCGATCGGATCGGGAGGCGCTGCGCGGACGTGACCGATGAACGTGTCGGCCGCGGCCTCGGCATCGGAGACCACGTAGATCGGGGCGCGCGACCACGGGTAGGCCGCCCCACCGGCGAGCACCCACCAGCGCGGATCGATCGACGCGAGCTCGGCCACCTCGCGCAGCTCGCGATGGAGCTTTGTTGCGAGGTTCACCCAGCGCCGCGCTGCGTCGAGAGCCACGCCACACCATAGAATAGTTCGAGACACGGGGGGCGAGCTACAGCGGTTCACTACCGACAAACGTCGTCGCAAACGTTCGTTGAAATGATAGGGTGCCGCGCGTATGGGGACCCCACGCATCTGTTGTTTTTTGCTGGTCGTCGCGGCGTGCGCGGCGTGCGCGGCGTGCGGCGACAACTCGAACAACACCTCCGGCATCGCCGATCAATGCAATCCCCTCGGCGGCCAGGGCTGCATGTTGCCGTGGCCTTCGAACGCGTACACGAAGCTCGATGCGACCTCGGCGACCGGCCTCCGCGTCGATGTGCCGTTCGCGGCGATGCCGACGAACCTCGACAACATCACGGTCGATCCGACGAAGCTCAATCGCTGGGACGGCTTCTCGCCGAGCGGCCCGTTGCTCGCGATGTTCCCGAAGGGCGTGCTGCGCGACAACCTCCCGCCATTTCAAGATCCCGCGGCCTCGCTCGCGGCAGATTCGCCGATCGTCTTGATCGATCTCGATACTGGCGAGCGCGCGGCGTTCTTTGCCGAGGCCGATGCGACGTTCATCGATCCCTCCGACAGCGCGCTGATCATTCGCCCGCTCCAGCGCCTCCACGAGAAGACCCACTACGCGGTCGCGATCACGAATCGCGTCAAGGCCGCTGATGGCAGCGCTCTCGAGTCGCCGCCGGGCTTCATCGCGCTTCGCGATGGCGAGACGTTCGCCCACCCTCGGTTCGACGCGACCGCGAAGAACGCAGCGCTGATGTTCGGCACGTTCGCCGGCCTCGGCATCGCGAAGACCGACATCGTCCTCGCGTGGGACTTCACCACCGCGAGCGACGAGTTCCTGCAGAGCGACATGATGGCGATGCGCGCGGCCGCGCTCCCCGCGATCGGCGACAAGGGCGCGAACCTCTCGTTCGTCGCGACCGAGGCACCCCCGATCACCGGCATCTACAAGGCCTACACCGGAACGTTCAGATCGCCGAATTTTCTCACGAACGGTGAGGCGAACGATTCGATCCTCGTACGCGACCCCTCGACCGGCAAGCCGGTGCTCGGCGGCATGCGCGATGCGAACTTCGCGGCGCTCGTGCCCGATTGCGTGAAGACCACGCCGGGCCCGCACACGACGATCGTGTTCGGTCACGGCCTCCTCGGTTCGGCGGCGGAGTACCTCAACGATTCGTTCACGCAGAGCCTCGCCGAGCAGTACTGCTTCATCATCGTCGCGGGCGACTTCATCGGCTTCACCTCGCGCCAGGTCCAGCTCGTCACGCTCGCGGTCAACGATCTCAACCTCGGCTACGGCGTGACCGAGAAGCTCGGCCAATCGATCATCGACTTCATCGCGCTCGAGAACGTGATCCGCGGCCCGATGTCGACCGCCCCGGAGTTCCAGTACAACGGCGCGCCAGTGATCGATCCCAATCACACCTACTACGTCGGTGGTTCGCTCGGCGGCATCATGGGCAACGTGTTCATGGCCTACGACCCGAACATCCCGCGGGGGGTCCTCGCCGTACCCGGTGGCACGTGGTCGATGTTGATGGAGCGCTCGAACGCGTTCCACATCCTGCAGCCCGCACTGATCGGCAGCTACAACCAGGATCCCCAGGTCTACGAGCTCAACGTCGCGCTGTTCGGGATGGCGTTCGAGCCATACGACGCGATCACGACCGCCGGCAACGTGCTGAAGAACCCGCTCCCCGGCGTGCCCGCGAAGAAGATCCTCATGTGGTACTCGATCGGCGATTGCCTCGTGTCCAACATCACGACCGAGATGGTCGCGCGCACGATGGGCATCGGCCTGATCGGTCCGGCGGTGAAGTCGGTGTGGGGACTCAAGCAAAACTTCGGTCCGCAGACCGATGGCATCAACGTGTTCAACGATCACCCGACGCCACTGCCTTCGGATCTCAATATCCCGCCGGGCCAGGACAACGGCACGCACGGGGGCATCAACCGCAAGCCCGCCGCGCTGCGCGAAGTCTCGGCGTTCATCCTCGGTGATCAGGTCGCGGCCCAGACCTGCTTCGCGAACGATCACGTAACGCCCGTCGCATGCGACTGCGCGACCGGCGCGTGTGACTGACGGAGGGACGACATGCTCGTCGTCCCGCCGTACGGGGTGAGCTGGAGTTATTGCAAGAGCGCTAGTACCCAGTAAATTCTTCGGTGCGGATGTCATCGTCGTCTGCGCCATTGTGATTCCCGCTCGGTCCAATGGCGGCTACAAGCGCAGCGTGCGCTCGATGCCGGCGGGGACAGGGATGGCTGCGAGTGTGGCCTCGACCTCGGCGCGTGAGCCTGTGACGCGAAGTCCGAGCATCGGTCTCCCTCCTTCGTGGAGAAGCTCGAGCGGCTCCACCGTGCGGCGCATCGCGGCGACGGCAGAGAGTGGGACCTGGGTCTGGTTCGTACCGGTGAGGTGCAAGAGCTCGAGGATCTCTCCGGGTGGATCCGTCGGATCGACGAACAGCACGGTCGGGACCTGCTCGTCCTGGATCGATTGCGTCGCGACGACGGTGCCGGTCTCCTCGAGCGCGGCCAGGGTGGCAGCGTACGAGGTCACACCAAGCTGCGCCGCGTGATCGCGGTCGATCGAGACGGCAATCGTCGGAGCGATACGGGTGCCGATCGTACTGATCACGTGCAGGGTCGGCGCCTTCGCGAGTGCCGAGAGCGCCGCCGCGAGCGCGACCGGATCCGCGCTCTGCAGGATGACCAGCTGCGTCGACGCGTCGATCGGGACGAGCGAGCTCTCCGCTGCAGTCACGAGCGCGACTTGCAGGGCCGCCGGAGCGCCGAGGGAAGTGAGCCGGACCACACCATTGTCGTCGAGCTCTACCAGCACCTCATCGGCAGCGAGCTTGGTCAGCGCGTTCGCGACCAGCGGCGGACCGGAGAGCTCGGTGGTGCTCGCGGTGACGAGATTTACCCCGAGGTGAGCCGGCAACTGCCGCAAGAGCCCGCCGAGTACCGGGTCGAGCGCTTGACGAACGGCGAGCGGATCGCTGTCGAGCAGCGGCCGCACTGTGACGGTCACGACCTCGGCGCCGCGAGCAGCCGCCCGGCAGGTCGGCGGCGTCTCACCAGTCCTGATCGTTGCGACGTTTCTGACCAGCCCGAGCTTCGCGAGGTCCGACAGATCGACGGCCACGCGGTGGAGCGTCTCCGTAACCTGCTCGAGCGTCTGGCCACTGCCCGTCAATTGCTTTGGATTGATGTGAACCTCGTAGCGATCCGACCGCGCGCCACAGAGATCGACCTGACCCACGCCGGCGACCTGCGCCAACCCGTCCGCCATCCGGTTAGCCATCACGGACAGGTCGCGCAGCTGGATCGTCGTACTCGATAGAACGAGACGGAGCACTGGAGATTTTCTGGACGGGCGCGCGTAGATCGGTGGCGCGGGTAGCGTCGGCGGCAACAGCGGTGCAGCGGCAGAGATCGACTTTCCGACCGCATCCTGCGCACCGCTCGCCGTGGTGGCGGCGGCGAACACGAGCGTGATCGTCGAGTGGCCGCGGGTGCTCCAACTGGTGATGCGCTCGAGCCCGGCCAGCTGCGCAAGATGGCGCTCGAGCGGCGTCGTGATCGCGCTCTCGATCGTGGCCGGGCTCGCGCCGGGGAGCGCCGTGGTGACAGTCATCTCGACGCGCTCTGCGGGCGCACGCCTGCACGCGACGAGGGCAAGTAAAACGAGGACGACTCGCATCCTCTCAGTGTAACGCAGCTGCAGTGACGCAAAGTCTAGGTTTTGATCCCGACGTTCTCCTGGGCGCCATCGAGCTGTTCGGTCGCTCGCTCCTTCTCTTTTTGAGAATATTTTCTCGCCAGTAGGAACGCGACGACGAACCAGATACCTGCGAGTACCAGATTTACGAAGATGAGACCACGCGTCCCGAGGATCACGATGTGCGTCCCGAAGAAGACCAGACCGGCGGACATGGCATCACCGAAGCGCTGGACGAACGCGTCGATCACCTGCTTCGCTTTGTATTTTACGTCGCGTGCCGTGACGAGCCAGAGCGCGTTCCGGGTCGTGTTCGAGAGCGAGTAATCGAGGCTGCTCTCTCCCACGCGTGCGTAAAACAGCATGCCGAGAACCGGATACGCGAAGGTCGCTCCGTACCCTAGCAGTGACGCGAGCGGCATCGCGAGCAGCGCGGCCCGCATCCCGAGATACTTGATGATACGCGACACGAAGAAGAGCTGCAGCACGACGCCGATGACGTTGACGTACTCGAAGTAGCGCGCCTTGTACGCGCCGATAAAAAGCTTCTGGACATCGCCTGACGCCGCACCCGCATGTTTCGCCGCCTCGAGGATTTTCACGTCGAAGACGTAGTCACCGGTTTTTGTGACCCAGTTCAGGACGAAGATCATCGCTGCGAACAGCAGCAGGTACTTGTCTCTGAAGACAAGCGCGAAGCCGTTCGCACCGCCGATCGGCTCCTCTTTTTCTGCTACCCCGTTCGCCTTCGTGTGACGGTCACTCTTCGTGCGATGAACGACGAACGTGAGTCCGAGGCACACGCCAAGGAGCGCGGCGGCGACGAGCATCAAAATGTATGGACCGAGCCCGATGAAGAGGTCCGCGATGGCGGCACCCGCGACGGCGCCGACCGATGCGCCGATTCCGATGATGGGAAAAAGCCGCTTGCCGACCTCGTCGGCGTAGATGTCGGCTGCAAAGCTCCAGAATTGAGCGACCGCGGCAACGTTGAATATGCCGACCCACCAAAAGAAGGGAATCCCGATCGGAATGCCGGTCGAGCCGAGAAACCAGAAGACGACGAGACATCCCGAGAAGAAGATCGTTACCCACGTCGAGAGGGCCATGCGGCCGACGCGTGATGCGAGCGCGCTGTAGCCGAGAGTCGCCGGGACGAGCAGGATCGACTGGGCGACGGACGAGTACGCTTTGATCTCGGCGCCACCCTCGCTGAGGATCAGTGGCTCGCGCGCTACCTTGAGGATGTAGTATGCGGTCAAAAGCAGGAAGACATTGAGCGTCAGCAGCAACGCCGTGGGCGATTCGCCGCCGCGAACGTCAGCAAAGATGCGCAGCGACTTGTCGAGCAGCGTGAGGTTTCCGAGGTTGGCCGGCTTTTGTTTTGCGTCACTCACCGAGACCCCACGCTACTGGATCGGCGCCCTGACGTCACGGAGACGCAGGTCGCGATCGACAATCACGTCGATGCCCCGCGCGAATTTTCAGGCTCGCCGTCGATGTTGCCGTCGAATAATTCGAGGACCGCTTCGTGACCGACGTGCGCGCGCGCGATAAAGCTTGGTAGGGTCCGGTAAAGGCTTGCACCGGCGAATGTCTCTTTCCAGCCCTGACCGGCACGCGCGTATAACTACACATGCAGTTTTGGCTCACGCGGTTCTTCACGGTCCTGGCGATCGGTTTGCTCGCTGGTGGTGCTGGTTGCCGATTCGTCGCAACGCAACCACTGCGACCTAATCACGACGCGGGCCGCGTCGTGCTGTTCGTCGACGCCCCGGAGAACGCACCGGCGGGGATCTTTCATGATGATTACGTTGCTGCGAAACGGCGTTTGATTGCGGTTCTCGAACGCGAGCACGACATCGAAGTGAAACCAATGCCGCCGAAAGCCGAGGCATGCGCCGCGATCGAAGCGGGCGCAGCGGACTACATCCTCACGCTTGCCGTGACGCCACAGGTCAGCCCTCAATATGGCTTTTGGGATGGATTCTGGTCCGTTTTCCAGGCGTGTGACCTGCCTTCCAGGCATCAGGAGTGCCACCAGCTCCGACCCGCGCCGGCACCTCGCAGCTTCGAATCGTCGGTCACGGTCGAGCTCGTGCTCGAAAAGCTCGCGACGAAAAACGGTCGGCCCCAGCACGTTTGTGACAAAGGGCCGACCCTCGGCGCGTGGCACTCCGTCACGGTCAATGATGCGACGGGCGAGGGCTGGCAACCGCTCGTTCGCGATCAGCTCGCGCGCTCGGTATCGTGGTTCGACGCGCATCTCAGCGCGCAGTTGTTCGGAGTCGACACCGAGCCTCAGGTGGGCGAGCTCCCGATCGGATCAACCGCTGGTGTGCGAACCGGCGATGCGTTCTCGATCGGCGACAACGGTTACTTGCTCGCCTTAGATGTTGCGCCCACGACGACGCGCGTCGAGCGCCTCTGGGACTCGGCGATGGTCGCCGGAGGTCTTCACGCCGTCGACCAAGGTCGCCCGTGGGTACTCACCATGCAGCCACACGGCGGCGTCGCGAGGCTCGTGGACAATGACGTTGCCGAGACGGCGTCGGCACTGGGGTTCGACGTTCGTCTTGGCCACTTGGCGAGTGGGCCGATCGTCGGCATCGGTTACGATGCCGTGGTCGGAGATCACCACACGCTAATGTTTGCGGGGCCCGAGCTTGGTTGGTCGGTGCGCGCGAGCTCGGCGCTCGAGCTCCACGCGATCGGTCAGTTGAGCGGTGGCCTGAACAGCAAGGCAGCGTCAGATGGGACCCGCAAAACGGGCGCAGGTGCAACGGCCGCGCTCGGACTCAGTTGGAACACACGCGTCGTGTTCACATCGCTCGACATTGGCTATGCGTATTCGACGGTGTTCGCACCCGATCCGACGTCGAAGATCGAACAGCGCGGTCCGTTTGCTCGGGTCGCTTTTGGATTCTCGGCCTATCACTAGCGCGCGCGCCGGGCACCGACGATCGCGGCCGGCGGTGTCCATGCGACGAAGTTCGGAACATCGTCACCAGAGCCGGGGCAGCTCAAGCTGCCGGTGATGTCGACAGTCGCACCGGATGGTTCGGGAGCATGCACGCATAGGTGACCCAACGTTCGGTCACTGCGCTGCTAGGGGTATCGGTTGCCCCGGGTTAAATTGTGAGATCAATCGTGAGCCTACTCGATCGTCTGCTCGGCAAGCCGCTTTCGACCCACGACGAGAGCGAACATCACATCGGGCTCGCTAGCGGTATCCCGGTGCTCGGCTTGGATGCGCTGTCATCGGCGGCGTACGGACCTGAAGCGGCGCTGACGTTGCTCTTGCCGCTGGGCGTACTCGGTGTCGCCCACGTCGTGCCGATCATCGCGATCATCTGCGCGATCCTCCTCGTCGTCTATTTCTCGTATCGCCAGACGATCGCCGCGTATCCCGGCGGTGGTGGCTCGTATACGGTCGCGTCCGAAAATCTCGGGCCCAAGTTCGGCTTGGTCGCCGGTGCCGCGCTTGCACTCGACTACATTCTCAACGTTGCGGTGGGTATCTCGGCCGGCGTCGGAGCGCTCGTCTCGGCCGTGCCGTCGTTGCTGCCGCATACCCTCGCGCTCTGCCTGCTGATCGTCGGATTGATCACCCTCGTCAACCTCCGCGGACTCAAGGAATCCGGTCTGATCTTCATGGTGCCCACGATCGCGTTCGTTGGCACGCTCGGCGTCGTGATCGTCGTCGGCGTCATCAAGGCGATCGTCAGTGGTGGTGACCCGACGCCGGTCGAAGCATTGCCGCCTATACCGCCAGCGATCGAAGCGGCGAGCGTGTGGTTGCTGGTCAAGGCGTTCGCGAGCGGATGCACGGCGATGACGGGCGTCGAAGCGGTGTCGAACGCCGTGCCGATCTTTCGTAAGCCGGCGATTCCGCTCGCGCAACGTACGCTGACCGCGATCATCGCTCTGCTGATCATCTTGCTCGGGGGTGTCGCGTACCTCTGCAAAGCGTACGGCATCGCAGCGACCGAGCCCGGTGCCGCCGGCTATCAGAGCGTGCTCTCCATGTTGATCACCGCCGTCTTTGGCCGCGGACTGTTTTACTACGCCACCATGGGATCCATCGTCGCGGTGCTCGCGCTGTCCGCGAACACGAGCTTCGCGGATTTTCCGAGACTTTGCCGCGTGCTCGCCGAAGACCGCTATCTTCCCGGCTCGTTTGCAGAGCGCGGTCGGCGACTCGTGTTTTCGAACGGGATCATTTTGCTGGCAGTCCTTGCGAGCGTGCTCCTCGTGGCATTCGGCGGCATCACCGACAAGTTGATCCCGCTGTTCGCGATCGGCGCGTTCCTGGCGTTCACGCTGTCACAAGCCGGCATGGTCGCGCACTGGCGGAAGGTCAAAGGCGCGGGCGCGCGCCGCTTCATGCTCGTAAACGCGACCGGAGCGATCGCGACCGGGCTCACGCTGATCGTGGTCACCGTGTCGAAGTTCGGCGAGGGTGCGTGGCTCACCGTGGTGATCGTGCCGCTGATGTTTCTGTTCTTCACTCGTGTCAATCGCCACTACCGCGCGGTGGGCGCGCAGCTCGCGACGATCGAGCCGATGGCGATACCCGAGCGTCAAGATCCAATCGTCGTGCTGGCCGCCGGCACGTGGAGCTTGATGACTCAACGCGGTATGAAGTTTGCGCTTCGCCTCTCCGACGATATTCACGTCGTGCAAATCAAGACCGAAACCAGCACGACCGAGGACTTCGCCGACAACTGGGAGCTGCTGATCGCGAATCCTGCGCGCAGGGCCCACATCACAGAGCCCAAGCTCGTGACATTGACGTCGGCGTATCGCCAATTCTTCACCCCGTTCGTCGACTACGTCGTGACCTTGTCGGACGCCAATCCGAATCGCGATATCGCCGTCGTGATTCCCGATCTCATCATGAGTCACTGGTGGGAAGGCATTTTTCACAACAACCGCGGAGCCGTATTGCGCGCATTGATTCGAGCGCGGTGTTCGGATCATGTGGTCGTGATCAGCACACTGTTTCACCTTCACGACTGAGAAATTGCCGGAAGGAAGGAGTTGCCCGCCTGCGCCTACCGATGTCGGATGATCGCCGACGTGACGATGTAGTCCTTACCTGGCTGATTGAGAAACGAGAGCGGCGATGACCCGGGTACATCAACGTTCTCGAACGCCGTCCAATCACCACCCATGTCGTCTGACGCTTGCTGCGCTCCCGGCCCGACACCGAACACGCTTCCGCTGCAACCAGCCCAGATCAAATCGCCCACGCGATCGGGTTGAACCACCACGGTGGCATCGGAACCGTTGCCGAACACCGAGGTTTCGCCATAGAAAGCGTCGGTCTCTGACGGGTTGTTGCCGGTGATCTCGTCGGCGAGCGTCACGATCCCGTTTGAACAGTCAGCCCCCACCCAGGTCAAGGTGAACGAGGTGTCGGCATCCGTATCAGCGATCGCGCCGAACGTCGCAGCCCAATCAAGCTGATTCGTAGAGCCCGCGATGGGCGAGAGTTGTGCAATGGACCAGCCCGGCGCGGATAACATGACGTCCGTCGGTTGCGAAACGCTGCCGCAATAGACGTGGAACAGGATCGCATCCAAGGCTAGAGCGGCTCGGCCCGTGAAGTTTTCGCTCGACCCACCACCGGTGCCTGCGATGGCAACCGTCCTGAGCCAGGTCGCGGTCGTGGCTGCATCCACCGTGAGCGGCGAGTCGCGCGGGGGAGCCGCTTCGAACCCGATCCGCCCGCAGCCGGTCCATACGAGCAGCAGGGCAACTTGGTGGCGCAGCATCGGTGCTAGCGGCAGGCGATCCGAGGAAGCGCCTGCAGACTGGAGCTGGAGTCCTTGACGATTCCGTCGAAATTTGCGGCGTTGTCCGTCGAGCACGTGCCGGTACTGCCAGCATAGCCGAGCGTCTGTTGGTCAAGATACTCGACCTGAAAGACCGCGCGCCCGGTATTGATGAACGAGGCGTAAGCGGCACATTCGGCAAACTGGTTGCATGACTCGTTGAGCGCCCAATCGGTACCGGCCGCGATCGTGGCCGTGATGAACTGCTGCGTCGTCTGTCCGTCGTCTCCGATACCGTTCTTGAGTCCCAATGACATCCCGCGAGAATGCGCCATCTGGATCAGCATCGCATTGTAGGCGAGTTGATCGGACATCGTGATCGAGTAACCAGTTGCATAGTTCTGCAAGTCATCGAGGTCGGGCTCGATTCCGTCACAACCCTTGCTGCGAGCGAGCTCGAACCGCGCTGCCATGATCTGTCGCAATGTCTTTCCGGTCGGTCCAACGGGAGCGTCGAGCGCCCGAATGTTGATGAACCGCTCGTCCGGAAATCCCGGCAGCGGCGTGGTCACGATCGCGGGTGGGAAGTCAGCGGCGTCGGGTCTGCCGATCGCGAAGTCCCCACTCTCGACATAGCAAATCACGGTGATCTGTTTTGCGTGCAGCCGCGAAACGAGCTCTGGCGTGGCGTTGAACATGTCGATGTCCATCATCTTGCGGCCCGCAGACGCGTCAAGCACGGTCTCGTCGACCGTGCCCTGCAACTGCCACTGCCACGTGGTTCCTGGCTCGAGCGTTCCTGGACTCGTGGGACCCGACGTGTCGGCAGTGGCATCGGTAGTTCCCGAACCTGGCTGGGCAGAGTGGCACGCACAAATGGCTCCGAGCAGTGTCAGGATGCGCAACACGATCTCAAGATATCAGAATTTTGCTCTGATTATCTGCGAGGCACGCGGTGCCGAATCCGCGGTTTTCGCCACTGTCTTTGGCGCGGAAGCGCGTGTAG
>Ga0123336_10000735_pt1 | contig 31863 bp, 22 predicted proteins | sample SSSSmetaG_FD_96466 | JGI IMG/M metagenome (GOLD analysis project Ga0123336, IMG submission 96466) | Glacier valley bacterial and archeal communities from Borup Fiord, Nunavut, Canada, to study Microbial Dark Matter (Phase II) - ​SSSS metaG | ecosystem: Environmental > Aquatic > Freshwater > Ice...
GCTGCGCGCTGGGCTGCTGCGCGTTGGCGAATGCGGGAGTGAAGGCCGGCACCAAGGCAATCGTAAAGAGTAGGACAAACTTCGATGTTGCGCGAAATGACATTACCGCTCCTCGGGGGAAGTACATCAGAGTTATGTGAGTGAAGCTGAACGGTTGCAAGCCTACTGCGGTCCGCCGCCACCGGCTTCAGCACCACCAGTACCGACGCTCCAGGGCGCCATGGTGATGGCTGGGCTTCCGGTGGGTGTGGCCGCAAGAATGGGTTCGACGCCGCCGAGCACCGTAACGGCCGTAACCGTCGTGCTGGTGGGCGCTTCCTGCGAGGCCACGATCATGACGGCGTCGCCGATCTTGAGTTCGGCAATGGTTGCCGTGGGGAGCCGGGTAAACATCTGCGAGAGATCTCCGCCAGCGGAGCGACCCATGCCGTCGCCAGGGCCACCGGGGCCACCCTGGCCGCCGCCGTATCCACCAGCGCCACGCGGTTCGCCTGAGGGGGCTGCTCCGGCTGCCGGGGCACCAGCAGCCGGGGCACCAGCAGCCGGAGCGCCAGCTGCGGATGCGCCTGCCGTGCCGCTACGCGCGCGCGCTGCGAACATGGCTGCCGTCTGTGCGGGCAGCTTGCGAATGTCAGAGTTGGCCGTCACCTTGATGGTCATGTTCTGCTTGGTGGTGAGGTCCTTGAGGGTGATGGTGCCGGTTGCAGCGTTGATGGTAGCGATGACGCCGGCAAGATTCTTGAAGGAGCCGCTGACCACCTCTTCCGCCTGGATGGAGAAGCCGTCTTCCGACTTGTCGCCACGGACGCGAAGCTGGTCGCCGGGCTGCACCTGGGCATGGGTTCCTGCGACGGTGTCTTCAAACTTCACCGAATCGCCCGCATAGCGGCGAAACTTGGTGGTGGGCGACGTGTTGACCGTAATCTTCTTGGCACCCGAGGTGATGGTGAGGGTATCAGCGGTAACCGCGGTGACGATGCCACCACCGCCACGCCTCTGCCAGTCCACCTGGTCGGCCTGGCGCTTCTGGGCGATGTCGCCAGACTTCATCAGGATGACGCGAACCGCGTTGAAGGTCGCGGGATCTTCCGCGGGCTTGCCGGAGACGAGGACAGCATCGCCGACGGCGATATCCTTCAGCGCGATGGTCTGGGCCGAGGTCAGGTCCTTGCTACCGGGGGCAACCTGCAGGACGCGGCTGGTGTCACTTACCCTGACGGCTACGGTCGCGCCAGCGGCGGTGGTCAGGGTAAGGGTGTTGCCTTCGATGGCCTTCACGGTTCCGCGCTGGCTGGTCGCGGCCGCGGGTGCAGCAGCAGCCTGGGCGATGGCTACAACATTCGAGGTGGTGAGTGCCATCGCGGTGAGCGCGATAGCGAGCGTGGATACGCGAAAATTTACCAATTGCTTCAACATCGTTTGCATCCTCATTACGGTTGTTTCAGGAGTGAAACCCTGCATATTTTAAGACTGGTGTTTCGTATCGCTGACAAGTTCAAGGACACCGGGCGGAAGCTAAGGAATTGCGTCCGATTGGGCGTCTTGGCCACCTGTATTGGGATACGAATCAGAGAGAGAAAAGTTTCCATTTTGCAGCAATACGGTAACGTTCGTAAAGACAAATTTCCTATAGGCTCGCCAAGTTTATCTGGTTGAGACAAAAGGGCGCAATCACCAAATCCCTGTGATTCGACGCAATTGAAGCGAAATTCCTGAGTTTGTCATGGTGCGGACGCTCTGTTGCAAGCTGCAATCTACCACGTGCGACACACCACAATAGACGGCGACACTGCGGAGAAGATGCAGAAAAATAAGCTTGTCGCCCAAGATAGGTCACTCCACCTTAAGGCAAGGTGAACGGACGCGAAGGAGCGACGCGTGCACGATACAATGATGGCAACGCCATACAAGAGAGGCTGGACGCTATGCAGCAGCAGGATATCTACGCCCAGCTGACCACGATCTTCCATGATCTGTTCGACGATGAGACGCTGGTCTTGTCACCTGGTCTGACGGCGGCTGAGGTTCCGGACTGGGACTCATTCAATCACATTAACCTGATCGTCGCGGTGGAATCGCGCTTCAAGATCAAGTTTCAGACTGCGGAACTGGAGTCGCTGCACACGGTGGGGCATCTGGTGGAGTTGATTGAAAAGAAGCTGACAGCCCAGGGGCGCTAGGCCGTCCCACTTCTCGACTAGCCCGCGTTTCCGCTAGCCCGCGTTGCCACTAGCAAGCATTACTGCTAGATGGCGTGGCCCATGATTGCGGTCAGCGCACCGGCTTCCGGATCGGTGTTGCCTGGCGGCGGCATAATGAGCGGGGCCGCGAATCCATAGATGGAGACCACGGCGAAGCCCAACGCGGGAACGATGTAGCCCAGCGCGAGGCTTCCCGTTACCTTCGCGATATAGCCGAGCACCGGCGGGAAGAGCGCGCCGCCGACGATTGCCATCACCAGCAGCGAGCCGGCCAGCTTGGTATTCGGGCCAAGGCCCTTAAGTCCGAGCGCGAAGATGGTCGGAAACATAATGGAGAGGAAGAATCCGCTGGCGACGATGGCGTAGGCACCGGGCATTCCGGGACGCAGAATCGCCAGCGCGATCAGCAATACATTCGCCGCACCGTACGCGCCGAGCAGCTTGCTCGCGGAGACGTACTTCATCAGCGGCGTTGTGACAAAGCGGCCCACAGCCAGGGCGATTAGCGTTGCCGTCAGATAGCCGGCGGCGGCACGCTCACTCGCCGGGGTGTACTGCTTCATATAGGGGATAAGGCTGCTCCACGTGGCCACCTGCGCGCCGACATTGCAGAAGTTCGCGACGACCGCAAAGAGCAGGTGCGGATAGCGCAGCAGGGCGGCGAAGCTTCCCTGGTCGCCGGAGTCGCCTTCCTGCTCACTCTGCATCTTGGGGAACTTCATGCGCGAGAGCAGCACGGCGAACAGCAGAACGATCAAACCTAGTACGAGGTAGGTCGGGACAACACGCATCAGCTCTTGATGCAGATAGGCGGCGTAGGTGCCCTGCGCTTTGCGTTCCGCAACCTGGGCGGAGGTTAGCTCCACGCCGGAGAAGATAAACTTCGCACCGGCGATGACACCGATGATGGTGCCCGGCGGATTGAAGGCCTGCGCGAAGTTGAGGCGGCGCTCCGAGGTCTCAGCCGGGCCGAACTGCGCCATAAAAGGATTGCCCGCCGTCTCCAGCACCGACGCTCCGCAGCCGACCGCGAACAGTGCGATAAGGAAAGGCACATACTGCCCGCTGACGGCTGCCGGCCAAAAGAGCACCATGCCGCCGCCGAAGAGCGTAAGGCCCATGATCATGCCGGCCTTGTAGCCCCAGCGCCGCATCACCAGCGCGGCGGGGATGGCCATGCAGAAGTAGCCGAGGAAGTTGGCGGTCTGCACCAACTGCGCGCCGAACTGCGAGAGCTCGAACGACTTCTTGAACTGCTGCACGAGGATGTCGGTGAGGTTGTTCGAAATACCCCAGAGAAAGAACAGCACTGTGACGAGCACGAAGAGCACCATGTGGCCGACGGGAAAAACCGGGATGTTCTTGTTGGGGGACGTGCTGCCGGCTGGCTGTGACGCTGCAATTTGCATGGCTTCCTCGTGTCTTCTGAATCTAAACTTGTACTGGCTAAATCTGGACCATGATCTTGGTAAACTTCGCTGGCGCATCGCTCCACTCGCCGAGCAGACGGGCGGCGTCTTCCATGGGCACGACGGCGCTGATTGCGTCTCCCACCGGGAAGCGTCCGGCCTCCAACATGCGGATCACCTCGCGGAAGTCTTCCGGCAGGGCGTTACGGCTACCGAGGATATCGAGCTCCTTCTGGACGAAGAGACGCGTCTCGTACGCGACCGGCTCCTTCGCGTAGCCAATATAGACGACGCGGCCGGTGAAGGCGACCTCTTCGACGGCCGCACGAAAGGTCTGCGGCAGGCCGATGGCTTCAATCATCACGTCTGGACCCTGACCGCCGGTAATGTTTGAGAGACGTGCATGCAAATCTTCGCGGCTGCTATGGATCAGGTGACGGGCTCCGGCCTTGCGTGCAATCTCCAGCTTGGCGTCGTCCATATCGATCGCGATGGTCTCAGCCCCACGGAACGCCGCGGAGGCGATGGCGCCCAGACCAACTCCGCCGCAGCCGAAGACGGCGACGCAATCCTGCGCGTTGACTCGACCGCGCGCTGCGGCATGGAAGCCAACCGTCAGCGGCTCAACCAGGCAAAGCTCTTTGAGCGTGAGACTGGCAGCGTAGACCTTCTCCCGCGAAACGCTGATGTACTCCGTCATGGCACCGTCGCGCTGGACGCCCATCGTCTCATTGCGCTGGCAGGCGTTGACACGGCCGCGACGGCAGGCGGGGCAGATGCCGCAGTTGGTATAGGGCGAGATGGTGACGGCTGTACCGGCCGCAAGCTCACCACCGCCTTCGACGACCACGGCTGCAACTTCATGCCCAAGGACACGCGGAAAGGTGACCATAGCGTTGCGTCCGCGATAGGTGTTCAGATCGGTTCCGCACATACCCACCATCTTGACCTGCAGCAGCACCTCATTCTGCTTTACCGCCAGGTCGGGGATCTCGGCGATTGCCGCTATGCCGGGAGCTTCCATTCGAAACGCCTTCATCCATGCTCCTTGCTGAACCTGATACTGAATTAGTCACAAATGGTAAACACTGATTGCAGTGCCGCCGAAGAGTGCGGCCTGCTCCTCCTGAGAGTACCCTGCGAAGAGCTGTCGCAGGAGGTCAAACCACTGCTGGTAGCCACAGGCGACAAGACAGACAGGCCAGTCAGACCCGGCCATCAGCCGCGCCGGGCCGAAGGCTTCCACGACGACATCCAGATAAGGCTTGAGCGTGGCAGACGACCAGTCGGCCCAGTTCGCCTCCGTGACCATGCCGGAGAGTTTGCACGCAACATTCTCACGACGCCCAAGTTCGCGGATATGGGTGGCCCAGGGTTCGAGGACACTGTCGCCGATGAGCGGCTTCGCGATGTGATCGAGCACAAAGACCTGGTTGGGATGGGCGTCGACAAACTCAAGCGTCTGCGGCAACTGCCGTTCATAGACGAGGATGTCGTAGACCAGGCCGCTACCCTGCAACGCGCGAATGCCGGCGTTGAAGTCTTCGCGCAGAATGTAGTGGGCGTCCTTCTCGCTTTGAATGATGTGCCGCAGCCCCTTCAGTTTCGCCGCATCCTCAAACTCTTCCATCACGCTGCGAAAGTCTTCGCCCGCGATGGGAGCCCAGCCCACAACACCCCGAATTGCGGGTGTCTGCTCGGCAAGGTTGAGTAGCCAGCGCGTCTCCGCGAGAGTCTGACGCGCCTGCACCGCAATGGTTCCGTCGATACCTGCCGTGGCCAGCTCGGCAACAAGATCTGCCGGTAGAAAATCACGCTGCAAGGCCGCCATGGATTCGTCGATCCAGCCATACTCCTCCGGAGTGTAGCGCCACAGGTGGTGGTGCGCGTCGATGGTCCTTAGCAACGAATCACTTCTTTCTGCGCAATGCTGGGCTTGCATCGCGATGTTGCCTGCCGTTCAGGGCACAACCAGTCTAGCTATAATTCAGCAATGCCGGATACGATTTCGTTCTATTCTTTCGCTTTCGTTCTATTCTTAAATGAGCGGCACAACACGAACTATGGATGAATCGAACCAACTCGTAGGCAGCTCCCCGATTCGCAAAGAAGGCCGCGATAAAGTGACGGGACGCGCCCAGTATGTCGACGATCTGTCGCTGCCGGGGATGTGGTTTGGTGCGACGGTGCGCAGCACCATCGCCCGCGGACGCATCACCTCCATCACATTCGACCCTTTGATTCCGTGGCACGAATTTACGGTAGTGACGGCCAAAGATATCCCCGGCGAGAACGCCATCGTGCATCTGGCCAAAGACCACGTCTGCCTCGCCGAAAGCACAATCAACCACTGCGATGAGCCGATACTTCTGCTCGCGCATCCGGAGCGTGCAGTACTTCACGCGGCGGTGGCATCGGTAAAAATTACCTACGACGAGCTGCCGGGCGTCTTTACCATCGAAGATTCTGAGACCGCCATCGAGCGCGCCGCGCAAGGCGATACCAGCGGCGTCATCTGGGGCAAAGGTGCGGACGCGAACCTCTTCAAGACTTACCTGATGCAGAAGGACCAGAAGCCGATTCCGGCGGACGTCTGGGAGACGGCCGACTATATCGTCGAAGGCGAATACAGGACGGGCGCGCAGGAGCAGCTCTACATCGAAAACAACGGCGTCATCGCCGAGTACTCCGCTACCGATGGCGTGACCGTACGCGGATCCATGCAGTGCCCCTTCTACCTTGTCCACGCGTTGGAGGTGATCTTCGGCCTGCCCGCGGAGAGGTGTCGCGTCATCCAGACGGAGACGGGCGGCGCGTTCGGCGGCAAGGAAGACTTCCCTTCCGTCATCGGCAGCCACGCCGCGCTGCTGGCGATGAAGAGCGGCCACCCCGTAAAGATCTGCTACGACCGCGCCGAAGATATGGCCGGCACGACGAAGCGTCATCCGAGCCGTACTCGGCATCGCACGGCGGTCAGCAAGGAAGGCAAACTGCTGGCGGGTGAGATCGAGATTGCGCTGGACGGCGGCGCGTATATGACGCTGTCGCCCGTCGTGCTCTCGCGCGCGACCATCCACGCGCCCGGTCCCTACCACTGGCCCTACATGGTGGTGCGGGCGAAGGCGTTGGCGACCAACATTCCGCCGCATGGTGCGTTCCGCGGCTTTGGTGCGCCGCAGACCCTGTTCGCGCTGGAGCGCCACATGGACAAGATCGCCAGGGTCATCGGCCTGACGCCGGAGGAGTTGCGGCGGCGCAACTTCCTCACCACAGGCGATCGCACCGCGACAGGACAACTGCTCTCAGAGCCTGTCGACATGCAGCATATGCTGACGCGTGCGCTCACCGAGTCTGACTACCATGCCAAACGCGCAGAGTTCGATCGAACGAATGCGACCTCTGCAATCAAGCGCGGGATTGGCTTTGCCACGTTCTTCCACGGTGCCGGATTTACTGGCTCGGGAGAGCGGCGGCTGAACTCGCTGGTCGAGATCGATGTAACAGCAGAAGGTTGGCCGCGGATTCTGGTTTCGTCGACCGAGTTTGGCCAGGGGACAAATACGATCCTGTCCCAGGTTGCCGCGCAGGCTCTTCAACTGCCGTACGAATCCATCGTAGTGGCGCAGCCGGATACGCTGCTGGTGCCAAACTCCGGACCCACCGTCGCGAGTCGTACGGCGATGGTCGTCGGGCGACTGGTGCAGAAGGCGGGCGAGTCGTTACGCACGAAGTTGAGGGACGCGGGCGGTCTGCGTGATGGCTACTCCGCTGCTGAGTTCTGTGCAGTCGCAGTGGCCTACCTCGCGAAGTACGGCGAGCTGAAGACGAGTGCGCGATACGAAGCACCGGATATCTTCTGGGACGACGTGCTCTACACCGGCGATGCCTACCCCGCCTACGCATGGGCCGTCTACGTTGCGGAGGTGGCGGTCGATACGATCACCTACTCTGCCAGCGTGACGGAGTTCCACGCGCTGCAGGAGGTAGGCAAGGTGCTGCATCCTATTCTCGCCGCCGGTCAGATTGAAGGTGGCGTGGCCCAGGGTATCGGCTACGCGCTCTACGAAAAATGCGTGTGGCAGAAGGGCCACATGGCCAATAACCAGATGACCAACTACATCATGCCCACCAGCGCGGACCTTCCGCCGATTCATGTGTACTTTGAAGAAACACCCAGCATCCATGGGGCTTTCGGCGCGAAGGGCATCGGCGAGCTGCCCATGGACGGGCCGGCTCCGGCGATCCTGAATGCGGTCGAACATGCGACGGGCATTGCCTTCACACAGATACCGCTGTTGCCCGAAGACATCTTTGAACGGATGACAGGTGATAACCAGCAGCCGCACTTCGACGCCTCGATTGCAGGCCCGTTCTTCAGCGAGGTGGGTGCTTGAGCTCAGTCCAATTCACGGTCAACGGAGAGAAGAAGACGATCGACGCGCCGCCGATGAAGCGTCTGCTCGATGTGCTGCGCGAAGACCTGCACCTGACTGGCGCGAAGGAAGGCTGCGGCGAAGGGGAGTGCGGCTCCTGCTCCGTGTTGATGAACGGCGACCTGGTCAATAGCTGCCTCGTCCCGGTGCTGCAGGCAAGCGGCGCAACTATCTGCACCATCGAAGGCATCAGCACGGAAGGCCGCCTGCATCCAATTCAGCAGTGCTTCCTCGAACACGGTGGAGCGCAGTGCGGCATCTGCACGCCGGGCATGATTCTGGCGACACATCATCTGCTGGAGAAGTATCCGCAACCAACACTGTTACAGATTCAGGAAGGCCTGGCGGGAAATCTCTGCCGCTGCACCGGCTATATGCGCATCTTCACAGCGGTGCAGGAAGCGGCCCTGGCAAACGCGGCCGCGGGAGACTTGCGGTAATGCGTTCGAACGTCTCCGCCTACGATCTGATTGCGCCGCGAACCCTCGCGGAGACGCTGCTCACGCTCTCGGAGCAACTCGGAATCTATACGCCAATCGCAGGCGGAACCGAGCTGATGGTGGCGCTGGGCGCCGGACGCCTCGCACCGAAGAAATTGATTTCCCTATGGGGATTGACCGAGCTTCGCTTCATCGACGTGACCGCAGACGCGATCACCCTGGGGGCCGGGACAACGTTCACAGACTTGCGTAAACACCCTGTCGTCAGCAGCAATCTCTCTCTCCTAAGCCAGGCGGCTAGTTGGACGGGGAGCATTGCCAATCAGAATCGCGGAACGCTTGGCGGCAACATCGTCAATGCGAGCCCGGCGGCGGATTCGCCCCCAGCATTACTGGCTTACGACGCAGAGCTGACGCTGGTGTCGCACACGGGTAGCCGGACGTTGCCCTACGTTGATTTTCACCTCGGCTACAAAAAGACCGCGCTGCGGCCCGATGAGTTGCTGCATAGCGTGACGATTAAACGCAACTTCGGCGGTTACAAGAGCTATACGCGCAAGGTGGGGACGCGGAACGCGCAGGCCATCTCCAAAGTTGCGCTGGCGGCGCTGGCGCGTATTGAAGATGGCGTTCTAGCGGATATCCGTATCGGTGCCGCAAGCTTGCGTGAGGTGCCGACGCGTTTGACTGCGACCGAGAAAGCGCTGATGGGGAAAACTGTTTCCACTGAGACGATTGCGGCTGCTCGTGCTGCCCTGATGACCGAGGCCCGGCCCATTGACGATATTCGCAGCACGGCGAAGTACCGCGGCATGGTTGCAGGCAATCTTTTGGAAGATTTCTTACGTTCGCTCTAGCGCTACTCAGGAAAGATATGACGCGCACGTAAAAGATCATCGGGTGTATCAATATCAATTTCACCGTTCTGCAGCGGCTCCGCGTGTGCTGAGCGCAGGAGGCTGCGCGCGCCTTCGTCCCCGTGCAAAGCCAGCAGGTTGGCGAAGTCTTTGCTGAGGAAGTAAGCAGGAACGCCTTGCCGGCCTGCATAGCTTGACGCGGTCGTGTGCTCCGCATTAATCAGCCGCAGCAGGTGCGCCGACGTAACCGCCGGCTGATCGCAGGTCATCAGCACGACGCCTTCTACATCGTCCGCTCTCTCGATCAGCGCATGAATGCCGCGTCGCAGCGTGGATGCCATCCCTTTGCGCCAGTCGTCGTTGTGAACGACGACCGCACCTTCGAGATTGCTGCCGGCGACTACGGCCGCATGATTCGCCCCGAGAACCACAATAACGGGTGAGAGTTCTGCTTCAAGCGCGATATGAATGGAGCGCTCCAGTAAATTCCTCGCCCCCGTGCTGGAATCAAACTGAACCAGTTGCTTCGGTTCGCCGAGCCGCGTGGACGCTCCCGCAGCAAGAATGACAGCGGCCACCTTCACTGCGGCAGATCCAGCGCGCACTGCACCTGCAGATAGCGCGACGCACCACCCTGTGCGATCTGCTCCTCTACATCACGCACCGTGAGGCGGCGCGAATTTCCAAGCTTGCCCATGCAGCAAGCCTGCGCCTCTGCGATCACCGCAAGCGCAATGGCCTCCGGCCCATCGCCACCCAGGTCGAGGCCGACCGGCGCGTAGATATGTTCGCAACACTCGGAGATGCTGCGCCCAGTCAACGCGGCAACCTCGCTGACCAGCAGGCTGGTACGGTGCCGCGCACCCAGTACTCCCAGATAGCGCGGAGCCAGCGGCAGAACAGCCGCAAGTAGTGCGCGGTCCTGCTCGTAGCTATGCGTCATCAATACCACTGCATCGTTAGGCGCAATGTTGAGCGCCGCAGTATCAGGCGCGAGGATAACGACGCGTTCGACATCGGGAAATCGCTCGCGCCGTGCAAGCTGCGCACGGCCATCGGCGACGATGACACTCCAGCCAAGCAGCGCTGCCATGCTGACGAGCGGCCTGGCATCATCCCCCGCACCCAGGACGAGGAGTCGTTGCGGCGGCTGGATGCGTTCAACATAAATTGTTTCATCGTGCTTCGCCGTGGCATCTGCATACAGCACCATGGCGCGCGCGTCGACGAGCTCTGGCTCGGAGAGGCGATCGCTCGCGAAGCTGTAGTCGCGGCTGGCGGAGAGCGTTGCGCGCGCCAGTCCCCTGCCCTCCTGCGGCAACCACGTAAGCACCGTGCAGCCTTCGCCTGCAAGCGAAGCTTCGAACGCGGCCATCAAGGCGGCACACTCAGGCGTATCCGCCGGTTCGAGCAGCAGGTCAACGGTACCGCCGCAGCCCAGGCCGAAGGGAATTTCAGCCGTGTCGTCAAACATCGTGGAGTAGCGCTCCACGACCGCCCCATTGCGGACCATCCACGCAGCCTTGCGAACCACCTCTGCCTCAAGGCATCCACCGCTGATAGTGCCGGCATACTCACCGGAAGCGGCGATAAGCAGACGCGCGCCCGGCTGGCGATAGCTGGACCCCTCCGCGCGAACAAGCGTGACGAGCACACTGGCATTGCCCTGCCGCCACAGTTCGACGATGCGTCTGCGCTCCATCATTTAGCTAGCCTAACGTTTTTCGGAGAAGGTGTGAATGCCGCACTCCAGTTTTTTGCCGCCCCAGCGCCCGGCACGTGGATTCGCGGGGTCATCCGGGACGGCCGTGCAGGGCTCGCAGCCGATGCTGGTGTAGCCACGCGCGTAGAGTTCAAGCTTCGGAATGTTGTGCTGCTCTGCATAGGTATTCACCTGCGCTCAGGTCCAGTCAGCCAGGATACTTACCTTCTTCAGATGCTTGCCGCTGGGCGTGGTGTGGTCTTCAATCTTCTTAAGATTAGCGCGCGTAGGCGACTGCTCGCGACGCAGCCCCGTAAACCACCAGTCGAACGGCTCCAGCGAACGCATCAGCGGCTCCACCTTGCGGATGCGGCAGCACTCCGTAGGCTGGACGATGTACAGCAGCCCGAACTGCGCTTCGTGCTCGGCCAGCGTGGTCAGCGGCATGGCGTTGACAAGGTTCAAATTCCACTCGTCGGCGATGCGGTTGCGGTACGTCTGCAAAGTCGGACGGTCGCCGCAACTCGTCAATCATGGCGAATCCAATCATCGTACTGCTGGTTCGCATTCCGCATCAGCGCACCCGGCAGCAACCCCGCCTCGCACAGAATCTGAAAGCTGTTGGCCAAGGTACGCTTCGAGGAAGTCGGGGAACCGGGCTTCGGGAGTCGGCGTAATCGTATGCGCGCTCATTTAGAAGCAGCCCTCCCGCTTCTTTACTTCCATCGATCCTTCTTCGTCGTGGTCGATCGCGCGGTTCTCGCGTTCGCTGCGGCGGAAGGTCATCAGCTCCTCGATGATCTTGGGAAGCGTATCCGCCTCGCTGCGCATGGCACCTGTACATGGCAGGCAGCCTGGCGAGCGCATTCGTACCTTCACCGTCTGCACCGTCTCGCCGGGCAGCAGCTTCATGCCGGGATGGACCAGCGTCATCGCGCCGCCGCGCACCACCAGCTCACGCTCTTTGGCAAAGTAGAGCGGCAAACTCAGCCACGGCCTCGCGCAGAATGGCGAGGCTCTCCGCCTCCAGCGCCTGGAGATGGTTGAGGCGGGCGGGTTGCAGGATGGGGGTAGCTTCCGTGGCAATCACTGGCAGGGGGTCTCCGAGGGAGGAAGCTGCTGGGGCCGAGTCTTGCGACTCAGAGCAATGGGGGTAAGGGTGGGTGGGTGAAGAGGGCTAGCGGGGACAGCGCTGGAGACGACACATCCGGCGACAACACGCGCGCTTGAGCAAAGACTTCACCCCCACAGTATAGAGGGCAGATTTACTCCGCCGCAAATGCCTTCCCAGGCACCAGATCAAGAAGTGGAAGTTTGTTGCCCACTTGCCCCAAAAAGAGAAAGTATTTGCCACTTCCCTGCGCCGCCTTGCACACATTAATCACTTTGCTAATACCCGTCAAAATTCAGTTAACTCTATGGCTATCAGTCAGAGAGTAACGCGGCAGCAACCATTTGTGCTGAAGTTTGCAACTATGCAGGGAAAACGCATTCTTCTGCACCCCTCTGCATTATTTTGCGAAAAGTTGTCGGGAAGGCCCGATTTGGCACTCGCTTTGCCTATGTAGGGGTGTAGCTAACACTTTCGGGGGATCAGGCCAAGGCCCACTTCCCCTCTGTACCACTTTCACAAGTCATAGGAGTTTCACCATGATTCCCTACCGTCGCTGCGGTGTTTCCAACTTTGTCGTACTTTTCGCTCTTCTCACCTTGCTGCCTTGCTTCACTCAGGCTCAGGTCCTCACCCAGGTCCAGAGCGGCGCACGCTCTGCCGGAAGCGGCTCGACCAGCTTCAACGCGGACTTTGGCGCTGCCGCCACGGTGAATCTGAACTCCCCCTCCTATCTTGTCTTCGATTCCATCGGCAATCAGTATGTTTCGGACACGCAGAACAACTGCATCCGCAAGATTGACGCTTCGGGCAGCGTCAGCACGGTAGCCGGGCTGGCGGTAAGCGGCCAGGGCGACACCTGCAACACGGCCTCGAACGCCACGCCCACCGCGGCGCAGGGCCTCTACCGCCCCACCGGCCTCGCCATCGACGCCAACAACCGCCTCTATATCGCCGACAGCATGCACCACTGTGTACGCTCGCTCGCGGCCGGAGCAACCGGTGTCGCCTCCATGACCACCGTCGCCGGCACCTGCGGCTCGGTCAGCACCGCTTCCGTCACGCCGATGCCGAACGGCCTGGTCCTCGACGGCAGCAACAACCTCTACATCGCGCTGCAGGATTCCATCAGCGCCACCCCCGTCTACCAGGTGGTTCGCCACACCGACAGTGCCAATGCCCTGAACGTCTGCTACCTCGCGGGAACGGCGTCGGCGAACGTCGCCACCGCCTGCGCGGGCATCAGCAACGGCATCACGCTCAACAAGCCTGCCGGCCTCGCCATCGACGTCGCCGGTGACCTCTTCATCGCGGATATGGGCAACAACTGCATCCGCGAAGTAGCCGGGATGACAACGCAGAAGACGGCTGTCGGCAAGTGCACGAACGACAGCACCGGCAACGCGAACACGACGCTGCACTCTCCCTACGGCGTCACGCTCTCGCCCATGCAGACGCTCTTCATCACGGAGTCTGCCCCGGACAACGTCGTCAGCTACGTCCTCGGAGCGAACACGCTCAGCGTCGTGGCTGGTCTTCCCAGCGGCCTCGCCGGCGCGTACAGCTCGTCGCAGGATGGCAAGTCGGCACTCAGCGCTCCTCTCAACAGCCCGCGCGGTATCGCCTTGGACAGCATGGGCAACTTCACAGTCGCCGACTCCGGCAACAACATCACACGCAAGCTCAGCGGCAACATCCTCTTCCCCAGCACGCCCATCGGCAGCAATAGCGCCTCGATGCCAATCTCCTTCGCGGTCAACCAGGCGGTCAACCTCAACGTCAACATCGGGCCTGACTTCTACGTCGTCAACAACAGCTGCACCGGCCACCTCGGCCCCGCCAGCGCAGGTGCACCCCCCACCGTCTGCCAGGTGTTTGTACGCTTCACCCCCACGCGGCCGGGCGTACGCAGCACGCCTCTCTACCTCACGGATACAATCTCCCACACCACCATCACCGTCGGCCTCCAGTCCATCGGCACCGGCCCCCTGGCTGTATTCACGCCCGGCACGGTCAACACCGCCGCCTCCGCCCTCGCTGCTCCCATTGCAGTCGTCACGGATGCCGCCGGTAACGCCTTCGTCCTCGAAGCAGGCACGACGGCTGGCACCGCGGACCTCCGCATGATTCCCGCAGCGGGCGGCGCGGCTCAGATTGTGATCCCGCAGGGCGCCGGCCTCACCACCCCCACCGCGCTGGCGATGGACTCCGCCGGTGACTTCTTCATCGCGGACGCAACCCACGGCACCGTCGCTCGCTTCAACGCGGACGGCAGCATCAACACCAGCTACATCACCGGCCTCGACTCCCCCACGGCCATCGCGGTCGATGGCTTCGGCACCCTATACATCGCGCAGGCGGGCACCTCGCACAACGTCCTGCAGATCTTCGGCTCCAGCATCCGCCGCATCATCGCAGGTGGCGGCAGCAACACCACCCCCAACGGAGTGCCGGCAATCTCCGCAAGCTTCGCCTACCCTGCGGCGCTGGCCATGGACATCAACGGCATCCTCTACATCTCCGACAGCTGGGCTCACTTCGTCTACGCAGTCGATAAGGGTGGAATCATCCACACTGTAGCCGGCAACGGCACCACCAACACCACCACCCCCGGCCAGGCCACCGGCACCGCGTTGATCGAGCCTGCCGCCCTCGCGCTCGATGCCGCCGGCGACCTCTACATCGCCGACTCGGGCACCAACCGCATTTACACCGTCTACGCCTCCAGCAACAATAACGGCAACAACATCGACACCATCCTTGGCACCGGCGGCTCGGGAAACAGCGGCGACGGCGGCTTCGGCACGCTCGCCAAACTGCGCAACCCCGTTAGCGTCGCCCTCGACGGCAACGGCTACGTCTTCGTCGCCGACTACGCCAACAGCTCTGTCCGCAAGCTCACCTACCCCACTCCCACGCTGGCCTTCGGCCCCATAACGGTCGGCCAGACGTCGCCTGTCCTCACGCAACTCCTCAGCAACTTCGGCACCGACAACCTCAACATCACGTCGAACTTCTCCACCACAGATACACGCTTCAACGTCGCGCAGAACGCCACCACCTGCGGCACGTCGATCCTTACCGGCTCCACCTGCGGCCTGGGCTACACCTTTACGCCCACCGGCAAGGGCAACGCCACCGCCAACGGCACCGTCTTCTCGAACGCCCCCAACAGCCCGCAGCCTGTCTTCCTCACCGGCATCGGCAAACAGGTCGAGGTTCTCACCGTTACGGCCATCGCCCAGTCTGAGGTCTACGGCCAGGGCTTCAACGCCAGCGTCAACGCCTCCGGCGTAGACCCCGCCGCCACCGGCACCATCACCTTCACCACCGGCACGAAGACGCTCTGCACCGTCAGCGGCACACTCGCAACCATCACCACTTGCAACGCGCCGAATAGCGGCCTCGCCGTCGGCACCTATCCCGTCACCTTCACCTACTCCGGCGACACCAACTACTTCAGCACCTCCGGCACCACGACCCTCACCATCGCAGCCGCACCGCTCAGCATCACCGTCAACAACGTCAGCCGCGCATACGGCGTCGCCAACCCCACCTTCAACGGCACGCTCTCCGGCGTCGTCGCTGGCGAGACCATCCTGGTCAGCTACTCCACCGCCGCCACCGCCAACTCGCCCGTCGGCACCTACGCCATCACCGCGACGCTCACCACCACCGGCTCCGCCAGCCTGACGAACTACACCGTCACCAATACCCCCGGCACCCTCACCATCACGCAGAACATGAACTCGCTCGTCATCAACGTCAACAGCGCCAGCCGCCTCTACGGCGCGTCCAACCCCGCCTTCAACGGAACGGTCAACGGTGTCGTCTCCGGTGACAACGTCATCGTCACCTACAGCACCACCGCCACCGCCACCAGCTCCGCCGGACGCTACGCCATCGGCGCCAACGTCTCCGGAACCTCCGCCGGCAACTACGTCGCGACCATCACCCCCGGCACGCTCCTCGTCAGCGCCGCCGGAACCACCACCACCGTTACCACCTCCAGCAACTCCATCGTGCTGGGCGATAGCGTCACCTACCGCGCCACCGTCACCAGCTCCGCCGCAACCCCCTCCGGCGTCGTCACCTTCTCCGACGGCACCACCGTCCTCGGCTCCGCGACGCTCAACGCCTCCGGCATCGCCACCTTCACCACCACCGCCCTCACCGTCGGAACGCACAGCATCTCCGCCGCCTTCCAGGCCAACACCAACTTCACCCCCTCCGCCGCGACCTTGAACCAGGCGGTCACGCAGCCGGTCGGCAGCTTCACTCTCTCGGCCACGCCCGATAGCACCTTCATCAAGGGTGCCGGCGTCACCAGCTTCCAGCTCACGGTCGCCTCCACCGGACAGTTCGCCGGGCAGGTCGCCCTTAGCTGCGCCGGCCTTCCCGCGGACGCCACCTGCGCCTTCAGCGGCAACCCGACGCTCACCGTCGGCGGCACCGCCACCGTCACCGTCAACATCACCACCACCGTCGCCGATGCCAAGCTCAACAAGCCCGCACCCTTCGCCCCCGCTGACCTCGCCCCCATCACCGCCGCAACCATGTTCCCCGTCGAACTTACCGGCTTCGGCGTACTCTTCGTTGGCATCCGCCGCCGGCCGTCGTTCGGATCGAAGACCCTCGGTTCGCAGCGGATGCGTCTGCTCCTCATCCTCGTATTCACTCTTGGCATCCTCGGCCTCACCGGTTGCGGCTGCCCCAACACCAACTTCAGGACCTACACCGTCAACATCACCGGAACCAGTGTCTCGTTTCCCACAGCTACTCAAACCACTTCGGTCGTCCTGTCCGTCGGTCAGCAGTAATCTTGAAGCTGCCATCTTCCGCGAACCCAGCAGAGCGTGGCAGCCATCCGGACGAACAGGAACCCCATAGTTGGAGGATTGAACCGCATGTTTGCATTGCCTACAGCCCGCGCTATCGCCGCCCGCCGCATCACCCCGCTCTGCTCCCTCGCACTGCTCGTCCCCGCAATGCTCATCCTGACGCTGCTCGGCCTGAGCCTCCCCGGCAACGCACAAGCTGTACGCACCGCCTCCACACCACCGCCGGAGCCCTCCCGCTTCGATATATACGGCGGCTACGGCTACCTGCACCCGCAGAACAGCGACATCAACAACTACAAATATCTCCCCATTAATCCCGGCTCGGTCGTCAGCGTCACCGGCTACTTCAACCACTACCTCGGCCTTCAGGCGGAAGGCAGCTTCTTCCCCCACGGCCCCAACGACTGCGTCTACACCGCGCAGGCCGGCCCCGTCATCCGTTATCAGCATGGCCGCTTCGCGCCCTTCGCCCACGTCCTCGCCGGCGGAGCCAAGGTCGGCGGACCCGTCTTCCAACCCTGTACCTGGGGCTGGGGAACCACCTCCGGCATCGGCCTCGACTACATCGTGCCCGCCTTCAATAACCGCATCGCCATCCGCCCCATCCAGGCAGACTTCCACTACTCTCACGTAGACTACGGCCCACTCGTCATCCCCGGCGGAGTCTCCGGCGGCCTCGGCGAAATCTACGCCTACCGGCTCTCCGCAGGAGTCGTCCTCCGCCTAGGCGCGAACCCGCCGCCCCCGCCCGTGCAGCTTGGCTGCTCCGCGCAGCCCACCAACGTCTTCCCCGGCGAGCCCGTCACCGTTACCGGCGTCAGCAGCAACCTCGCCCCCAAGAAGAAGCCCGTCTACACTTGGACCACCACCGGCGGCACCCTCACCAGCGTCGAAGAAGTCGCCACCATTACCACCGCCGGCCTCGCCCCCGGAGACTACACCGTCACCGGACACGTCTCGCAGGGTCTGCGCCCCGGCCTCCAGGCAGATTGCACCGGCGGCTTCCGCGTCCACGCCTACGAGCCGCCCACGCTAAACTGCGTCGCCAACCCCAGCAGCCTGCTCCCCGGCCAGTCCTCTACCATCACCTCCACCGGCCGCAGCCCGCAGAACCGCACCCTCTCCTACTCCTACGCCGCCACCGCCGGAACCATCACCGGCAGCGGAGCCATCGCCACCCTGCAAACCGCAGGCGCACCCGCCGGCCCCATCACCATCACCTGCAACGTCGTCGACGACCTCGGCAAGACCGCCACGGCCACCACCTCCGTCGGCATCACCGTCCCCGTGCCGCCACCCGTCCCGCAGACCGTCAACCTCTGCAGCATCTCCTTCGAGCGCGATCGCAAACGCCCCGTCCGCGTCGACAACGAAGCCAAGGGATGCCTCGACGAGGTCGCCCTCAGCCTCAACCGCGACGCATCCTCACGCCTCGTCGTAGTCGGCCGTCACGGCATCTCCGAGCAGCCCAGCGCCGCCGCAGAACGCGCCCTCAACATCTCCCAGTATCTCATCGTGGAGAAGGGCATCGACGCCTCCCGCATCGAACTCCGCACCGGCGACGACCAGGTACGCGGCGCAGACAACGTCCTCGTCCCCGCCGGAGCCACCTTCAACCCCGGCATCACGACTACCTTCGACCCCGGCACAGTCAAACGCTCCGGCCAGGCCTACGGCCTTCCAGGCGTACCCACGACCACGCGCAAACGGGGCAAAAAGATTCGCTGACAAGCGACCTGACAGCAAACGAACGCACCACCTTGGGAGGAGCCAGCGAGCTCCTCCCACTTTTTTGCGCCCAGCAAAATCCGCCCGCTCGTCTGCACAACTTGCCTCCTGATGCTTCAGACCAAACGACCTCCGACACCCCGGCACCGCCTTTCGGGCCAAAGGTCCGAGCTACCCTAGCCTGGGGCAAAGCCCCAGGTCTCGACCCAATACCATTCAAACGGGCTGTAATCCCGTGCTAAACGTATCCGCACACCACCGAATCATTCGCGATACAGTCCTTACTCGTGGCGACCCGTCCCGCTCACACAGACCAACGCCGGACGCTACCCGCCTTAGGGCCAAAGGCCCGTCACATATCAGCCTGGGCCGAAGGCCTAGGTAAGCAGCACAAAAGAACAGAGCGCAGAAGGCGCGGTACATCGAACCACCACCACGCCCAATGAACAACGCTACAAACCAGAAAACCGCCGTATCCCGCCACCCGTCCCCGCGCCCACCCGAATGTCTGCTAAAATCTTTAAGTTGGTAGCGCGAGCCAGCAAGCCCGACCGAGGCGCTTGAGCAGCAAGACTCGCACTTCTATTGACACCCACCGCAATACATTCGGGGCGTAGCGCAGTCTGGTAGCGCACCTGGTTCGGGACCAGGGGGTCGGAGGTTCGAATCCTCTCGCCCCGACCATTTAACATTGAGCGCAAACGACCATCACACGCTAAGCGGAATTGCCCCGACCATCTATCTTCAAATCCATAGCCTATGAACGACGACGAATGTGCCCGGACAGGGTTGTGCGCGACGGAGGAGGAACCCACATCTCAAAAACGAGATGTGGGGCACCCGAGTTTGTAGTGGGTCGTCAGATGTGGGCCACCCGCCAAATCAGCTCCTCAAACGTGGCTGGACTCAAAGCGAAATAGCCGATGCGGTAGCAAACGGAGAGAGAGTTCCGGCTGTCAACAACATCAATCCCTCCAATGGCGCTACCCGGTACATCAGTCCAAGTTCAGGAAAATCGGTCGTTGTAGACAACGTGACGGGGGAGGTTATCCATGTCGGTGGAGCTGGCTTCAAATACTAAGGCAAGCACGATCTACGTGCGTCTCCTAGACGAAGGGACGGATGTCTTCCGACCGAGTTCGGCGATAGCTCTCGGCGGAGATGTCTACGAGCTGCTGCCCTCAGAATCCTATGATCCTGAGGATGAGTGCTGGGAGTTCGAGCCCGGTTCTCGCGTCCATGCCCTGCCACGTCAAGGCGCAGAGGGTGAGTACTTGGTCGCATCCTCCCTAGCTGAGTAGCCAACGGAGCTGTCTCTTCGGAGGCGGCCTTGCTGCGTCTGGGCGGGCCGTGGACGCGCCGGTGGGTGCTGTCCGGGCCTCTGCGTCGTCGAGAGCAAAGACGACGCTGCTTCGCATCGGGTTAGGGGTGACACTCCACCCCTAACCGGTTCATGCGAGGGTGTTTGCCACCCTTGGAAGGCACCTGCTAAGCTCACAAGTTGTTTCCATGGCTTTGAACGTTCAACCTCTGGCCTTCAGCAGGTCAGTACGTGAGTTGCGGGAAAGTTCGAAAATCGTCTACTAGCCCCGACCATTTAACATTGAGCGCAAACGATCATCACACGCTAAGCGGAATTGCCCCGACCATCTATCTTCAAATCCATAACCTATGAACGACGACGAATGTGCCCGGACAGGGTTGTGCGCGACGGAGGAGGAACCCACATCTCAAAAGCGAGATGTGGGGCACCCGAGTTTGTAGTGGGTCGTCAGATGTGGGCCACCCGCCGGCCGGCTCGTCTCGGCTGAGCGCTTTGCAGAGATCGGAGCTGCAGCGCGCCAGGTGCGTAGCCAGAATGCGAGCCAGGTCCGCTCGGAGCTCCTACCGACGATCACAGCGATTCAAGCCACCGGCGCGAGCTCGCTTCGAGCGATTGCAGCAGAACTCAACGCTCGTGAGATCCCAACTCCTCGGAGAGCTGGGGAATGGTCTATGGTCCAGGTTCAAAGGATGATGGAACGATATATACCTGACTGAAGCGTACATTAGGGAACGCATGACAGAGGCTATGAGGAGGCCTTGAAGCGCTTCATTTGGACAAGGAAACCGAAAGCGACCGTTATAAGACAGAATTGGGCAGCAATGAAAATCGCACCGGTGATCGGATGGCCATGAGTGAATGAGAGAGTTGGAGCTCCAGCTAGAGCTGCTGAGGATGCGGCGGCAACAACGGCTTTACGACGTAACCGTCTCGCCGTGGATTTCTGATCGTTAGAGTGAATACACATAGGAATTTTGTCCTTAATTTTTAGCGATGATCACAACTAAGCAAGATGCGGTAAGGGCTAATCGGTCAGTCGATACCACGTCATCGCCAGAAGCTTCACAACAACGAAGGTCATCGCGACCGCAAACAAATCCCAGCTCCAAACATGATTGAAGTAGAAGCGATATCCAAAGAGGAGAATGGCCAGCACTCCTCCGACGATTCCAGCCAGGCTTGTCGACCTGAGTCTGTGCTGGAGAAAACGTTCGTCAATGACCCTACCCAAAATGGCGATGCTCATCTCTCCTCCAGCGTGAAAACCTGTTCAAACGGACAACCGAAAGCTCGGGAGAGCAGCATACCGAGTGGCAAGCTCGGCACATATCGTTCACGCTCTATTGAGTTAATGCTTTGCCGCGAAACACCAACAGCCGATGCAAGATGCTCCTGTGTCCAGTGCCGTTCGACACGCAGAGCCTTAACACGATTTTTGATGACCGGATCGATGTAAAGCCTGCTTTCCAAAATCAGCATAGCTCCAAAGCCATGTAATGTAAAGGCGGGTGGCCCGCATCTGACACTTCACCACAAATTCGGTTGCCCCACATCTCGCTTTTGAGATGTGGGTTCCGCCTCCATAGCGCATACACCCAGTTCCCACCCAGCGCATTTTGCCCCTTCTGATCTACCCTCGAAGTCTGACAAAAGAGATTCCTCCAAAAACCTCAGCAAAATCGCGTGTCAAGCTCCCCAACACCCCTAAATTCCCGTAACCCACTCACCCCAAACGAGATAAAACTTTCACCACCATGGCCTAGTAGTTATGCCCAAACTGCTATTCTCTTACCAGCGAACACAAAAGCCCCGGCCCAAAGCCGGGGTTTCGTGTTGTACCACCCGCAAAGCCCATAACCCCCTTGCTGCCACATATTTGCACGTAACTCCTTTTCCTGGATATATTTAGCGCCACCACCTTACGCTAAATCGAACAAACAAAGGAATTTACACCCCGGCAATAAGGGGAGGGGGGAGGGGTACTTACGCGCGCACGAGAGCGATCCTCTACGCCCGCACCCCCGATTCACGTATGGTAGCCGGATGACCGCTCCGCATCATTCACCGAACGCCAGCGTTACCGCCCTCACCCGCCGCCGCTTCCTCCGTAACGCGACCGCGCTCCCGCTCGCAGCGCAGACACTGGCCTCCACAGCCCAGAGCCCGCACGGCTCCGAGCTGCTGCTCATCGGCACCCAGACCAGCGGCACCAGCAAGGGCATCTACGCCTACCGCTTCGACTCCACCACCGGCGAGCTGAACCAGATCGCCCTCGCCGCCGAAACCCCCAGCCCCACCTTCCTCGCGCTCTCCCCCGACCGCCGCATCCTCCTCGCGGTCAACGAGCTCGACGAATACCAGGGCAAACCAGGCGGCTCCGTCAGCAGCTTTCGCCTCGACGCCGCAACCGGCCAACTCAGCCCGCGCAACACCGTCGCCTCGCTGGGCGGCGCGCCTTGCCACGTCGCCTTCGACCACACCGGCCGCTGCGCCTTCGCGGCCAACTACAGCGGAGGCAGCGCAGCCTCCTACCTCGTCAGCCCCAACGGAACGCTCAGCGAAGCCGTCTCCTTCTTCCAGTACACCGGCCACGGCCCCGATGCGCTCCAGAAAGAACCCCACGCCCACCGCGTCACCGTCTCGCCCGACAATCGCTTCCTGATGGTCAACGACCTCGGCCTCGACACCATCCACCTCTACCAGCTCGATGCGAAGACCGCGAAGCTGACGCCGCACATCCCCGCCGGATGGACCTCTCCCACCGGCGCCGGCCCCCGCGCCCTGCAATTCCATCCCAATGGCCGCTGGGCCTACTGCGTCACCGAGATGACCTCAACCGTCTACGTCCTCCACTGGGACGCGAAGAAAGGCAACTTCACCACCGTCCAGGAACTTCCGCTGCTTCCCAAAGACCACACCGGGGACACCGGAGCCTCCGACATCGTCCTCGACCCCACCGGCCACTTCGCCTACGCCGCCAATCGGCTGGATGACTTCCTGGTGACCCTCACCGTCTCCCCGAAAGACGGCACACTGACGCTCGTCAAGCGCAGCTCCTGCGGCGGCAAAACCCCCCGCCACCTCGCGCTCGACAAGACCAGCCGCTGGCTGCTGGTCGCCAACCAGAAGACAGGAGCGCTCTCCGTCTTCAACCGCGACCCGAAGACCGGCAGCCTAGCCGAAACCAGCAAAGACTTCCCCATCGCGCGGCCGGAGTGCATCGTCTTCCTCTAGCGGCTACTGCACAGGCGGCGGCTCCGACGACATCGCAAACACAAGCTCGCCACCACCCACCAAGTCCTTATGCGTCAGGAAAGGCCGCTCCAGCTTGCGGCCGTTCAACGTCACAGACCGCACATAAAACTTTCCGCTCTCCGCCCCCGCAGCGCGAATATGCAACGTCTTCCCCGCCTGCAGCCGCACAGTCATCGAGTCGAAGTGCGGCGTACCAATTGCATACTCCGGCGTCCCCGGCGTCACCGCATAGATCCCCATCGCCGACATCACGTACCACGCCGACATCTGCCCCGCGTCATCGTTGCCGGTCAGCCCATCCAACGTGTCGCGATACTCCTTCTGCATAATGTCGTGGACACGCCGCTGCGTCTTCGCCGGCTCACCGGCGTAGTTGTATAGGTAGGCGATGTGGTGACTCGGCTCATTCCCATGGTTATAGAAGCCGCCGTCAAACAGGCGATCCAGCTTCTGCACAAACGCCTCGCGGCCATGCACCACGTCGATGAGCCCAGGGATATCCTGCAACACAAAGAACGTGTACTGGTAAGGCAGCCCCTCCGTGATATACGGATAAGGCTTGGTCGGGTCGAACGGCGTATCCCAGCTTCCATCCGCATGACGCCCGCGTGCAAAGCCCGTCTCCGGGTCGATCACGTTGCGATAGTTCTGCGCATGCTTTGCAAAGAGCGCAGCATCCTCCGCATGGCCCAGCGCCTTCGCCATGTTGCTTACGAGAAAGTCGTCATACGCATACTCCAGCGTGCGCGAAACCTGCTCGTTGCTATGGAACGCATCTGAGATGTGATCCTCCAGCGGGATGTACCCATACTTCAAATAGCTCGGCAACGCGCGACGCCCGCGCCCGTCGATATACGCAGCATGATCTGCCGGGATCTCCGTTGCATTCCTGCGCATCAGGCGATACGCAGACTCCACATCGAAGCCGCGAATCCCCTTCACATAAGCATCCGCAATCACAGCGTTTGCATGGTCACCCACCATCTCGGAGGTATAGCTGTTCCACGCAGGAAAGATCGGGAGATAGCCGCCCTGCTCGCCCTTCGCAATCAGCGACTGAACCATATCGCGTTCGCGAGCAGGATCAAGAATCGTCAGCAGAGGGTGTACCGCCCGAAACGTATCCCATATGGAGAAGTCGCAGTAGTAGGTGAAGCCGTTCGCATGCTCCACCGCCTTGCCCCCTGCAAATCGCGGATACGTTCCGCTGCGATCGCTAAAGGTGCGAGGCAACTGCATCGCATGGAACAGCGCCGTGTAGAAGATACGCCGGTCCGGTGAGTTGCCCGCAACCTCAATCCTCAGCAGTGCCGAATTCCACGCCACACGCGCCTGCTCGGCAACCAGGTCGAAACTCCAGCCAGGAATTTCACCCGCGAGGTTGCGACGAGCCTCTTCCACACTAACGAACGACGTGCCGATACGGACTAACACCTCACGCGACGACTTCAAATCGAACGAGACATACGCCCCAGGAGCGCTGCCCGAAGACTCCGCAGCCTTCTCATTCCTCTTCGCCCCATCCCAGCTACCACCCACCGTAAACCTGCCACTGAATTGAATGACGAAGTATCCTGAGAAACCTGCTGGCAAACCATTACCCGCATAGATCCGGTAGACGGGATTCTCTCCCGTAATCTCCTGTCGAGCAGCATCAATCCTGATCGAACCGCTACCTTTGCGGACGTTGTTCTCAACTGCCATCCACCCAGTGCCCTGCCCTGCGCGATAGCGGAAACGCATCATGCCGCTGCGCTGCGTCCCGGTCACCTCCGCATGGATATCGCTGTCCGTCAGGTCGACGGAGTACTTATAAGCCTTCGCCACTTCGCCTGCGTGGCTAAATATGGAAGCACGCGCCGCCGCATCCAGATGCTCATCGCTCGCCATTGGCATCAGCGTCACACTGCCGTAGTCCTGTGTGCAGGAACCCGTAAGAAAGTGGCTCCCGCGAAAGCCCTGGATGCGTGTGTCGGTCGCATAGTAGGGCGCAATGCACTTCTGCTCGCCGGCACGCGTCTGGGGGGTCCACTGCGTCATGCCAAACGGCACACCCGCACCCGGATAGGTCTGGCCCTCCGCCGTGGTGCCAATCAGTGGATTCACCAGCTCAACGGGGTTGAGTTTGGAAGGTTGCTGCCCGTGGAAAGCGGCGGCTGAACCCATCACAACGAGGACGATTAGGGGAAGGAAGAAATAGCGTCGCATGCAAGAGCTATTCTGCCCATCGCACAAAACATTAGCAAGGTCGAAGCTCTACTTCTGCTCCATCTTTGCAACAGCGGCTGGCGTTACCTTCAGTATTTTCGCGATGACGGCGGTGTAAAAATCCTCTCGCTGCAACCCGTCGATACGCTGGTCGTTGACGAACACCACGGGCGCCCCCTGGATGCCGCGTGCCGTGGCCTCATCCATATCCGCGGTGACTCCGATGTCCGTCTTCTCCGCATTCATGGCAAACGTAAACGCAGGCATGTCCAGCCCCGCACCCTTCGCGAGCCCGAGGATATCTTTCTCTTTGAGCACGTCACGGCGCTGCGTTAGTGCAGAGAACATCTCCCAGAACATTCCCTGTTCATGCGCCGCCAATAATGCTTTGCTGCCAAGCCGGCCATCTTCATGCGCCGCGACCGGGAATGCCTTATAGACGAGACGCACCTGGCCTTCGTAGCGTTTCACCAGCGCCAGCATCAGGTCTTTCTGGCGCTCTGCGAGTGGGCTGCGAACATCCGTGAACCACACGAGCTCCAGCGGCGCATTGGCCCTGCCGGAGACGACGGCTTCATGCTCCGCCTTGGGTATCGCCTGCGCGATCACCGCACCGGGAACGGTACTACCGGGAGACTGCATCACCGCGTCGACAATCTGGTTCAGCTCCACCAGCGAACGCGCGCCCGTCATTCTCTGCCCATTGACGAAGAAAGTAGGTGTGCCGTCTACGCCGGCCTCTGTACCCAACACGCGATCCTGGGCAATCTGTGCGGCATAGCGATGCTTCGCCAGCGCATCGTCGAAGGCTGTCATGTTCAGGTTCAACCCCTGCGCGTAGCGGCGCAGATCAGCCATCTTCAGCGCCTGCTGGTTGCCGAAGAGCAGGTCATGCATCTCCCAGAACTTACCCTGGGCGCCGGCGGCAAGCGCAGCTTCGTTCGCCAGCTCAGAATCCGGATGGAACGACAACGGGAAGCTGCGGAAGATCCAGCGCACATTGGCGCCGCGCTTCGCCATCAGTTCCTCCATGGGAGCGACAGCCGCACGGCAGAAAGGACATTGGAAGTCGGTGAACTCCACAATCGTTACGGGAGAGGCGCTCGTTCCGCGTGCGGCGGAAGGCTGCGTCATCATCCGTACCAACAATGCAGGCTCAACATTCTCGCCTTCGGGGATCACGGTTTGTTGTGCCAGCGTCGTCGCTACGGATGTCTTGCTGGCCTGCTTGATGATGTCGCCGAGCGTCTTCTCCGAGAGCGTGCCGGAGTATAAACGCCCGTTGATGAACATCGACGGCGTCTGGTTGATGGCAAAGCCTTTGCTCTCCTGCATGTCTTTCCGCAGGGCCGCAGCCACGGCAGCGGAATCCAGATCATGCTGGAACAGCACCACGTCCATTTTCAACAGGCGTGCGTAGTTCATCACGGTGCCGCGTTCCTGCCGCTCCTGGTTGGCGAAGAGCAGCTCCGCCATCTGCTGATACTTTCCCTGCTTGCCGGCAGCGAGTGCGGCCTTATGCGCCAGCACAGCATTGGGATGCGTCTCCAGTATCGGACTCTGCTTTACGATGACGTGCATCTGCGAGCCGAGCTCCTTCTGCAGCTTCTTCAACGTGAAGAACATCTCCGCCGAGTAGGGACACTCGAAATCAGAGAACAGAACCATCGTGACAGGTGCATCCACGGGACCGAAGTCTCCGGTCGCGTTCATCGCTATCAGCTTACCCTGCGGTGCAGAGACGGGCGCCTTGCTGGAGGAGACCACTTTAGGTGAAGAACTCTGGGCGCTGGCGAAAGGAATCGGAACAGCCAGTAGCGTCGACGCAAGCAGCAAGGAAAAGCGAATGCGCTTTGTTACACGATCACATGCTGCGTTGCTCGTATCGCGATGAATCGTAGGGTGGGCTTGGGTCATCATGGCCTGGAACTCCGAGAGGTTCTTCAGGGAGTGGTTTGCCCGGTCGCTACCGGGGTACTTGCTGTGGGGCGCTGCTCTTGATTCAACCACGATGTCGCCACTCCCTCAACATGGACCGGAGAACCAAGACCACCGGGTACACGCCAGACGATCTCACTCCCGCTCATTCCGAACAGCATGGGAGCAACTTTGATCTTCAGCGCCTTCTCGCCTTCAAGCTTCGGATCCTTCAGCCAGGTCGCCGACTTCATCTGCGGATATTTGCTTTGAACGTCGGCATCGAATCCGTGTGCAACCCCTGCGACAATGACGACGCAGGGAGCGCCTTCCTTGAACTTCGGGTCGGTGCTGTTTGCGATTGCATCCATCACGTTGTCGCAGCTCGGACAATGGTTCGGACGATAGAGCAGCAGCCAGTGCCCTTTCTTGACAAACCGCTCGATACCCGAAGTCGAGCCGTCCTCACTCACAACAGGAAAGGCAGGCAGGCGATTCAGAGGCGGCTCTTTCGCCAGACCAGCCATCTGCGCAGCATGGCTCTGCCCTTCATGCTCCGCCTGCGCCCCCCTGTTTTGTTTCTGGACGATGTGTCTGTTCACGCTCAGGTTTGGCGTGGGTGCGACGGTCTGCGCACCGCTAGCGACGGCAAGCAGTGTGCCAAGCGCGAAGACCAATGCTTTAGGGTACAGCTTCAACGTGGGCCTCCAATCCATGCGGCGTAAAGCGGTCCTTCGACCCTGCTCAGCAGGAAGGAGGGAATGGCCTCCGAACCTGGGGCGGAAGTGCCCCGAGCGGCACCTCTCCCCGGAGCGTTCACGGCGAAGGTAGTACCTTGTCCCTGCGAACCACGCCGACCAGGCAGCTCCAGTCGGAGCATCGCATGAGCTATCGAGACGTTAAGAATAAGATTGCCGCCATACGGCAGGATGCCCGTCGCCGTCGCTGCAATCGACCCATCCGGCTTCTGAATTTCTATCGTGATCGTACCCGGCAGAAGTCCGGGGAAGAAGAAGTAGCCGTTCGAGTCGGTCGCCTCGCTAAAGCTCGTGTTCTGGTCAACACTATCCGTGATCAGTATCGTCGCTCCGACCATGAGATTGCCAACAGAGTCGTGGGCCACGCCTGACACGGTACCAATCTGGTTTTGGTTCAGGTCCGGGCTCAGGCCCACATCAATCTCAACACTGGTAATCGCATCAGGCAGCACTCCAGATGTAGTTCCCACATCAGTTGTATCGGCGAGGAAGCCATGCACCGTGACCGTGCCCTGCGGAACACCCGCAAGTGTATACAGGCCGTTGCCGTCGGCAGTCGCCGTACCCGTGTAGTTTCCGTCTCCGGTACTGGTTACTGAAACTGAAGCAAGGGCGGCTGGGTTCTGGTTCTGCTTGTAGATCGTCCCGAATACAGTACCTGTCGGCGCACCCAGTGGCGTGCCGATGTCGATGATCACGCTGCCGTTCGTGTGCACTGTTCCAGTTTGCTGGGTGTTAGTGGAACCGCTATCCAGCGACGTGGACACCGTGATCGTCACCTCAGCCGGTACATCCAGCGCGGAGTAGTGGCCGTTGTTGTCTGTGGACGCTCTCTGGAAGTAGTTGCCGCCCTGACCATTCACCGAGATGTCGACCTCTTGATTCGGAACCACAGTGTGTGTCGCGTCGTAAACGGTCCCTGTCACCATACCCACAGGGCCCAGGCTGATGTTCGCGGCCGTTACGATCTGTGTATCCGAGGTCAACGTCACGAGCTTGGTGCCGTAGATACCGTACTGGTCAGTCGCCGTGATGTTGGCCGTGCCTGTAACTGCTCCGCTGAACTGGTACTTACCGTTCTGAGCTGTTTGCGTGTTGATGTAGGTAGGCCCAGTTGACCCGACAGCCGCCTGCAACTGTACCGCGATATTCGCGAACGGCACCGGCGTGACACCGTCATGCAGGTAAACCGTACCGCTGATAGAAGAGATCGGCAGCGTAAAGTTCTGCGTAATCGTCTGACCGTCCGTGGTGATATTTCCGGAGACCGTCTGAGCCACGGTGTTGTTATACGTTGCCGTTAGCTGGTAGCCGCCTGCACCGACCTGGACATTCTGGAACTGGTAGCCCTGACCGCTGTTCGGGTAGGCATAATTCGCAATGCCCGTATCAACATCCAGAATCTTGACGGAGTAGTTGTCCTGAATCGCGGTGGTGCCATCCGCCGCGTAGACCTGGCCTTGAATCGTATTCGCCAGCGGTGAGGTCTGGATCTTTACCTGCACCGTCGTGCCGTCATCCGCAGGGGCGACCGTGAAGGCCTTGGATCCGTTCGCGAACAAACCATAGTTACTGTAGTAGCCGATGAAGGAACCCTCCGCTACGTTATTGAAGGTGGCGGAGCCGTCGGCAAGGACGTTCTGCTGGTAGTTCTGCGTTCCATCACTGCTCTTGATGTAGATGGCGCCACTTGGGTAAGGGGTCTGATTCTTCTGCAGCGCCTGGACCCGTACATTCGCCAGACCCGGGTAGCGTAGGTTCACGGTCAACGAGCCGCCGTCGCTGACGATCTTCTGGCTGACTGCCTTCGCAATCAGGTAGCGGTTCAACGTGCTGTTGTACTGCGAGCTTTGCACCGTGACCGTACGATCCGCCGGTACGGGGAACATCGCGTAAGTACCGTTCGAGTCCGTCAAGGCGTTATTGCTGTAGGTACCCGAAGCGTCATTCACCGAGACGTATACGCCCGCGGCCGGCGTACCGTTTGCGTTTGTCACTGTACCCAGAATCGTACCGACTGGGGGCAGCGTCGCCGAGAGTTGAACAGTCTGGCCATTCGTAGTCATGGCGCTGGTCACTGTCGAATAGAAGCTATAGCTCGGATAGTCCGCCTGAATTGCGAATGCTCCGATCGGGATATTGGTTAGCGTGAGTTGCCCGTTGGCGTCCGTGCTGCCAGCGTACTGGAAACCATGAGCAATCGTCTGGAGTATGACATACGCGTTGGCGGCAATGTTGCCGTTGAAGTACTTCACCGTCACCACGGCGGACCCCGTGCCGATAAAGGACAGGTTGGCAGTTGTCGTCACATCCTGCGTCGCGACGGGGTTGACCACGGCATTGAGATTCGTGATCGGATCCGTGGCAAAGAGCTGGAAGGTCGTCGTCGGCACATTCAGGAAGGAGTACTTGCCATCTGCTCCGGTCGTCATATAGGTGTAATAGTAATAGGGGCTTTGGCTGCTCAGGTATACCGTCACTCCCGAAACAGGTACGCCCCCAGCTGTGGTCAGAATGCCTACGATGTTGCCGGTCGCCGGTAACTGCACCGTCATGTTGGTCGTCTGGTTCGCCGCGATATTGAAGGGCAGCGTGCCATACACCAGGGGCAGGCTCAGCTTGCCACCCTGCGTCGTCGTCACATTCAGCGAGAGCGTATAGTCGTTGGCCGTCAACGTGTCGAAGTGGAAGGTGCCGTTCGGGGCAATCGTCGTCGAGCCATAGTAGCCCCCGTTGCCATAGTGCGCGAAGGACGCCGTGCCGCTGGCGAAGACCGTATTGCCATTCGGCGTGATCGTACCCTTCAGGAAGCCGCTGTTGCTGTAAACGATATCCTGCGTTGCATTCGGGCTGTTGTTGACGAACGTACCGGAGAAGTTCGGCGAGGTCACCGTGGTAAGCGGGTCTCTCGCGAACACACTGAAGTTATCTGAAAGAAAAGGACTGAGAGAGTAGACGCCGCTCGTGTTCGCAACCGTACCTGCACCATAGCCGTAGTAGAGGTTTGCGCTCAGCCCGTAGACGGCGGCGTTAGGGATAACGGTCGTGTGGTCGCCCGCGTATACCGTACCGCTGATCGTTCCCGTACCTGGCAGGGTAATCGGCGGGAGTGTGCTGACGCCGCCCGTTGGAATCACAAAGTTGACGACAGTCGCTAGGTCCTGCGAGGTGAGACCCGTCAACGCTTCGGGAGGCAGTTGTACGAGCCGCTGCGCCGCCGTCACCGCAGACGTCTGCGAAGACTCCTGCGCGTAGAACCGGAGGAAGCTCACGCTTCCGTTCGCCGGGATGACCACACTACTCCAGTTCACAGAGCTGTTGAGATAACTGTAATTCGTATAGTGGCCAGAGTACCCGTAGAACCCGCTCTGCTGCGTTGAACTTAGGGAGGTCAGGGGTAGCGGCGCATTCGGCCCCTGCAAAATAGAGCTGAGCGACGGCTGCGACTGCGGATAGGGCACTGAACCGTTATCGTCATCCGTGACATACCACTGCGTCGCGGCGTTAAGTGTGTTTCCGCCGTTCGACATCGCGTAGTTGCCCGCCGATCTGCTCGTCGTGTAGTGGTCTTGCCCGTTTATCGTCAGGTTGATCGTCACTGGCGTGTTCGTCGTGTTCTGGAACGTGTCGAGTTGGCGGGCAAAATAACCCGTCGAAGGCACATACACCTTGCGCGTAA